>Ga0207976_100119_pt1 | contig 70406 bp, 54 predicted proteins | sample LakWasMe94_HOW11_2_FD_183916 | JGI IMG/M metagenome (GOLD analysis project Ga0207976, IMG submission 183916) | Freshwater sediment methanotrophic microbial communities from Lake Washington under simulated oxygen tension - Sediment Metagenome... | ecosystem: Environmental > Aquatic > Freshwater >...
CCGGCACTCCCGTGACCGGCACCGTCGACGAGGACGGCCTGGCCAATGGCATTGCCGGTGGTATCGGCGATGTGCCGGGTGAGGCCACCGTCGCCAGCGGCAGCGTCACCGGCATCTTCCAGTCCGGGGCCGACGTGCCGCTGAGTTACGCCTTGTCGGGCAACACCAGCGGCTTGCCAGCCCTGAGTTCCGGTGGGGTGGCGCTGGCCTACAGCGTCCTGGGCAACACCCTGACCGCCAAGGCCGGCGCGACTGACGTGTTCACCCTCAGCCTCACGGTAGCGGGTGCCTACACCTTCACCCTGCTGCAGCACCTGGATCACGCGGCAGGCAACGACGAGAACGACCTCACCCTCAACCTGGGAACCCTGCTGCAGGCCACCGACAAGGACGGTGACACAGTGACCGCCGCCGCCAACAAGCTGGTGATCACTGTCGATGACGACACGCCAACCCTGGCCTTCGGCAACCTGATCGGCACGGGGACCGACCACGCGCAACAAGGCTACTGGAACATGGCGGCCGGAGCCGACGGGCTGGGTGCGACCGGTCTGGACATCTCGCTGGTGAACGGTCAGTTCACCCTGGTCCGGCCGGACGACACGACCACCACCGGCACCGGTACGCTGGTCGAGCAGTCGCCTTCACCGGATGCCAATGGCGCGTATCAATTCGCGGGCACCTTGACCGGTGACTTCGACAACAACGCGGCCACGGCCAACACCACTGTGCACTACACCCTGACCGCCAACGCCAATGGCACCTATGCCCTGGACCTGGAGGAAGGCTTCCGTTCCACCATCGTCCTCAGCAGTGCCGACGGCGCGCTGGATGCCGGTGGCCCGGACCCGGTGCGCACCCTGACCATAGGCACCGAGCATATTGTGTTCTTCGGCGCCAACCCGCTGGCGCCGGCAAGCGGCGCGAACAGCATTCAGACCGGCATCGGGATTGGAGCACCCGACCCGACCGAAGCACAGTTGCAGACCAACCCCCTGCCGTCGTACATAGGCTCAGCGGCCTTGAACGTCAGCACGGCCGGTATCGGCATCGCCAACAACCTGCTCCAGGGAGACAACCTGGCGGCGATCGGCGCGGCCGATGAAAGCTTCGTGGTCAATCCGGAAAGCCTGCTGACGAGCATGAAGGTGTTTATCGACAACTCCGTGGGCGGTTACAACACGGCAACCGAGGACCTGTACTACAGGGTCTTCTACGAAGATGGCACCTTCTCCAACCTGATCGAGGTCAACACCCTGACTCCGGAGGCCGGTGGGCAGGTGTCCTTCACCGTCGAGAAATCGGCCACCTCCTTGATCGATGCCGTCCAGCTGACGATGGCCCGGGGCGAGATCAAGATCCCGACGATCCTGTTCACCCACGAGACCGAGAGCCTGGCCAGCGACGTCAAGCTGGCGTTCAACGCCACGACCACCGACAAGGACGGCGACACGGCAAGCAGTGCGTTCAACGCCAACCTGTTCGCCAACGACACGACCGACGCTCTCTTCGACTTCAGGCTGGTGGGCACCACGGGTCAGCGCGATGCCTTCAACGTCGACCTGTCGGGCGCCGAGAACAAGTACCAGGTCAGCGGCTTCGATGCCGGAGCAGGCCAGCACGATGCGGTGGTGCTTATTGGTGACCCGGGCGCCACTGTGCAGTCGATCAACAACGCCGGCGCCGACAGCGTCGTGACGGTGACCGAGACCGGCGGACAGATCACGACCATTACCCTGGTCGGGGTCGATCTGCTTAATACCGACATTGTGATGGGCAGCGTCTGAAACCTTCGCGCATGCGAACCGATGCGAGGGTGGCCTGGAAACCACCCTCGCTTTTTTTTGCCATTCCAGTGCGTAACTCCCACGCTCCCATCCACGGTAAACGCCCAGGCAGCACAAGGCTCAAAGAGCCCAGCGGCATGCCTGCGGATTCATGGGACAGGAAACAATGAGCACGGCCTCGACCTGGCCACCCAGGCCATCGACAAGGACAGTGACAGAGCTGCCTTGTCTGGATGCGATCAATCCAGCTCCACCCACGTGGAGTCGGGCGGTTCTTCGTTGTCGGTGAGCCCGTGCTTGAGCGCATACATCAGCAAGTCGATGCGATTGATCAGGTTGAGCTTTTGATAGATGTTGCTGAGGTGGTTGTGCACGGTGTGCTCACTGATGCCCAGGTGCTCGGCGATGCTCATGTATTTGGCGGACGGGTCGCCGACGATGGCGCGAATCAGTTCCCGCTCGCGCAGCGTCAGCCGCGCCTGTTTCGCCTGCTCCAGATTGCATCGCATGGGTACATGCCTGCTCGCGGCATAGCCGGAAAGCCCACCGGACCAGGCTCGGTCCAGTCCGACGTCGTAATGGTGGACCTTGATGATGGCCCGGACGATCGATTCCGTCGGGTCTTCCGCCAGCACGATGCCGCGCGCGCCCGCCTCGATCGCCTGGGCAACCGGGACGGATTCGTACAGGCCCTTGAGCACCAGCAATTTCATTTCCGGGCTGCGGGTCAGCCCCGCGACGACCTCCAGCGGGTTCAGCGCATCCGGAAAGAAACTGAAGAAAATCACATTGGGGCGCAACTGATCGGCAAGGTCCAGCGCATTGGTGTAGGTGGTGGCCTGGCCGCTCACCTCCATCCGCGGCTTCCTCGCATTGATCAAATCATGAAGCCCCATGAGCACGAGGGGACGGCAATCGATCAGCATCACGCGTATCGTTTTTTTCTGGTCTGGCATGATCTTCCTGCCTCCCCTTGAAAAACGATGACCTTCATACGCGTTGGCCTTCCTTGATCGGCCACTCACTCTTGAAGGACGGATGCGAGCGCCGAAAGGCTCTGAAAGTGCCCGCCCGGGCCTTGGCGACCCGGGGTACAGGCAGAAGTTGCGGAGGTTTCCCAAAGCAGGGCAAAAGCTATTCAAACAATATAAATAAGAATAACCATCAATAACTTGCACGTGCAGCAGGGCGTCCGCGAGCCCTCAATTGAGTCTAGGCCAGCCCACTGCGCTGCCTGCCACCCCATCCGTCGGTCTTCGACCCAGGCCTGGTGCGGGTCGCAGGATCGATGCTCCCCAGGGGCGCCCTGCCCCTCGCAAATCAAGCTCTTAGGCTCGCGGCGGGCGATCTGTGGGCAAAGTCGGATCCAACCAGGCTAGTCAATTAACAGACGAATGGCGCGCGGACAAGCCAGTACACAATGAGAACGTCAATTTACCGACGGAGCCGGCAGCGCCATGAAATCAGCGGCTCAACACCTATTTCCGCACGAGCGATTCGGCTGCCAGGACAAACATCTCGCGGCGGCGTGGCAAGCGGCCTGGGGGAACAGGAAACCCATGATCTTCGAGGTGCGAATGTCGTTCCCGCCAGGGGCATCGAGGCGCGCTGATTTACCGTTGGGCCAGACCCGACCAGCCCCTGACGAGTGCGGATTTCTCCGGTTCCGGGGCTGTAGAGCGCAACAGTCGAATGGCCAGGCGGCCGTTACTCCTGGTCCTCGACGCCAACGCCCATGGCCTGGCTGGCGCTACCGGGACTCAACCAGGCATTCACATTCTCGACACTCTCGGCCGGTGGTTTGCCCGCCCAGCGATTGAGGGTGAAGACGTTACTGAGGAAGTCGTATTGGGTCTTGAGCAGGTCGCGCCGGGCGCGGAACTCGTTGCGCACGCTGGTCAGTACATCGACGGCATTGACCATGCCGTAGCTCAGCCCCTTCTCCGCCGCCACCCTGGACAGCTGGGCCGAGGCCAGGGCCGAACGGCTGGCGTCGATCTTCTCGCCGTTCGAATTGGCGGTCAGGTAGGCGCTGGTGATTTCCTTGACCACCCGACGCCGGATCGCTTCCAGCTGCTGCTCGGCGACCAGTTGGTCCTGGTAGAGCCCGCGGACCCGCGCCGAGGTCGAGCCGCCGCTGTACAGCGGCACCTGAACGCCGATGCCGGCGACATAGCTGTCGGTGCGTGGCGCCAGGGTGTTGTTATAGCCCTCGTTGGTCTGTTGCGCGCTGAGGTTCAGGCTCACCGTCGGATAGTGCCCGCCCTTGCCACTGCGCAACGCTGCGTTCGCCGCTTCGGCGCCGCTCTCGCTGGCCTTGAGCGTCGGGTTCAGCTCCATGCCATCGCGCACCCAGGTCTCCAGGCTCTGCGCCGAAACCCGCAGCTGCGCGTCGTCGCGAATCCGGTTGAGCTTCTCCTTGACCGGCCGGCCGACGAGCTCCGCCAGCGCCTCGCGACTGATGCTGGCCTGGTTGCGGGCATCCAGTTCCTGGGCCGCGAGCAGATCCACCCGGGCCTTGAGGTCGAGCTGGTCGGTAATCAATGCCATCTGCTTTGCGTACAGCGCATTGACCCGGTCCAGGCTCTTTTGCGTGGTTCGACGCTCCGCCCGCACCAGCTCCAGCTCATCCTCGGCCGCCAGCGCGGTGAAGTAACGCCGAGCCAATTCCACCGCGGCCTCGGCCTGGGTATCCAGCGCTTCCGACTCGGACTGCTTGGCCAGGCTCTTGAACTTCTGGTAGTTCTCCCACGCGGCCTTGTTGTAGAGGTACTGGCGCAGCACCAGGCTGTAGCTTTCGCTATCGAAACTGCGCTGCTGTATCAGGTCGTTTTCCTGGTGGATCCGGTTCGCCCCGGCATTCAGCGACAGTTGCGGCAACAGCGACCCCAGGGCCTCGCGTTGATGCTCCTTGCCGGCCTGCGCTTGCGCATAAGAAGCCAGGACCTGTGGATCTTCCAGCCGTGCCTCGCGATACAACTGCATGAGGTCGGTGGAATAGGTCGAGGCGTTGACCCCGGTTGACGTTCCTGCAGCGGTTTGCGCCAAGGCGGCCCCCGCTGCAAGCATGAATGCACTCCCTAGCAGAACTGACGACGCTCCCACAGTCACTCCTCGATCATTGATTGAGACATCACATCCCGGGCTGGCTGCATCAAGTACTGCAACAGCGTGCGCTGCCCGGTGACGATCAACACGTCTGCCGGCATCCCCGGCAATAACTTGCGCTCACCCAAGGTGCGCACACCGTGCTCGGTTACCCGGACCCGCGCCAGGTAATAGCCAGCCCCGGTTTTTTCATTGGTCAGCCGGTCGGCCGAGACGCTGCTGACCTCGCCTTCGATCACCGGCGTGGTCGAGCTCTTGAACGCGCCGAAACGGATATCGGCGCGCTTGCCGATGGCCACGCGGTCGATGTCCACCGGCGCCACCTGGGCCTCTATGACCAGTTCGGAAACCGATGGCACGATGTCCAGCAAGGGTGTCGCCGAACGCACGACACCGCCAATGGTGTGCACTGTCATGCCAATCACCATGCCCGCGTCGGGGGCGCGAATGACAATGCGGCTGAGGCGGTCTTCCAGGGCCGAGGTCTTCTCTTGCAGGTCGAAGATCTTGGTCTGCACCTCGGCCAGCTGCTTGGCCACGTCGGAATTGAAATCCTTGTCGACTTGCAGGATCTGCAACTGGGTTTCGTTGATCTGCAGGCGCGTCCTGTCGATGCTGGAACGGTGATCGGCCACCTCCGACCTGAGCATCCCCAGCTTGCGGTCCTGCTCGAGCAGGCGTTGCTTGTCGACGAACCCCTGCTTGAGCATCTCGGACAAATCGCCGATTTCACCGCTGTAGGATTTCTCGAGTTGCACCTTGACCGCGATCATCGACTCCAGGCCCTTGATCTGTTGATGCAATTGGCCGATGCGCTCGCGCAGCACCGATATCTGGCCTAGCCGCGAGCCCCGCCGAGCATTGAATACCTGGGTCTCGCCCTGGCGCGCTTCCTCTCCCCGCACACTGGCGGGATCGCTCATCGGCCCAAAGTCGATCGCCGGCAAGCCATCGCGCTCGGCAATCAGCCTGGACTCCATGGCCCTGGCCGCAATCAGCTGGCTTTGGGTCGCCTCGTATTCGGAGCGTAGCTGGGCATCGTCCAGAATGATCAGCGGGTCATCACGCTTGACGATGTCACCATCATGGGCCAGCACCGATTTGACGATGCCGCCTTCAAGGTGCTGGACCGTCTTGCGGTAGGCCTGCACCGTGACCACCCCCGGCGCGTAAGCGGCGCCGTCCAGGGGCGCGAGCGCCGCCCAGGTGCCGAACAGGCCGAAGGTCACGCCGACAATGCCGATGCCCAGGCGGTGGGCCTTGCGATCGGATACCGGCAGGTCGGAAAAGCTTTCTATCTGACGACTAGGCATAGGATTCACCGCCATCGTCCTTGCGGGCATCGATCGACGCCACATTGGTCGCCACCGGTACTGGCCCGGCGTGTTTCGGTACCGGCGGTTGCTGCCCGCTGAGTTCGGCCAGTATTTCCTCGCGCGGCCCATAGAGGCCGACGACCCCGGCTTTCATCACCAGCAGCCGGTCGAGTTGCGACACGATGTTGGTGCGATGGGTAATCACGAACAGGGTCGCGCCGGTGTGCTTGATCTGCTGGATGGCGGCCGCCAGGGCCCGATCGCCGACTTCGTCGAGATTGGAATTGGGCTCGTCGAGAATGATCAGCCGCGGGTTGCCGTACAGGGCGCGGGCCAACCCGATGCGCTGGCGCTGCCCCGCCGACAGCATGACGCCCTCGCTGCCGATGACGGTGTCGTAGCCATCGGGCAACAGCAGGATCATTTCGTGGACGCCAGCGGTCCTGGCGGCCTGGATGACCTTCGCCGAATCGATCTCGGCGAAGCGGGCAATGTTCTCGCCGACGCTGCCTTCGAACAGTTCAATGTCCTGGGGCAAGTAACCGATATACGGGCCAAGCTCGCGCTTGTCCCAGGTGCTGATGTCCGCGCCATCCAGCCGGACCACCCCATTCTGCGGCGGCCACACGCCAATCAGCGCCCTGGCCAGGGTCGACTTGCCCGAGGCGCTCGGACCTATGATCCCCACCACGCAACCGGCCGGTACGCTGAAGCTGATGTTCTTGAGGATCGGGGTTTTCGAGCCAGGCGCCGCGACAATCAGATTCTCGACCTGCACGTTGCCCTCAGGCGCGGGCAAGGACAGACGCTCGGGTTGCGCCTGTTGTTTGCCGAGGATGTCGTTCAGACGGTTGTACTGCGAACGGGCCGCGATAAAGCCCTTCCAGCTGCCGATCATCAGGTCGATGGGGGCCAGCGCCCGCCCCAGCAGCACGGCCCCGGCGAACACCAGGCCGGCCCCCACCTGATGGTCCACCGCCAGGTACGCCCCCAGGCCCAGCACCAGCGATTGCACCAGCAGGCGGAAAGTCCGCGAAAGCGTCGTGACAATGCCGCCCCTGTCGCTCGCCAGGGATTGCAGCAGCAGGACGCTTCTCTGCCGGCGCCCCCAGCGATCCATCAGGGTGTCCAGCATGCCCATGGACTCGATGACTTCGGCGTTGCGCAGGTTCTTGGTGGTATAGAGGGTCGCGCTGATGTGCTCCCTGTTGGCCTGGGCCAGTACCGGCGCCGTCAGCTTCTCGTTGACGAAGGCGAGCACTAGCAACACCAGCGCGCTGCCCGTCGCGACCCAGCCGAACCAGGGGTGGAACAGGAACATCACGGCGATATAGATCGGCAACCAGGGCGCGTCGAAAAAAGCGAACAGACCGTTGCTGGAGAGAAACTGTCGCAACCCCGTCAAATCGTTGAGCGATTGGGCCGAGGCGTCCATGCCGCCGCTGTCCAGCGCCCGCTTGAAACTGGCCTTGTAGACCTGGCGACTGAGCAGCACATCCAGGCGGGTACTGACCCGGACCATGATGCGCGAGCGAATCCATTCCAGGGAGCCGAGGGTGATCACCAGTCCGATCATGATCAACGTCAACATGGCCAGGGTGGTCAGACTGCCGCTGGTCATCACCCGCCCATACACCTGAAGCATGTAGAAGGTCGGGACCAGCATCAGCGCATTGATGAAGAAACTGAAAAAGCCGACGAAAACAAAGCTGTCTCTACAGACTTTCAACGCATTTTTCAGACTGTTTTCAGGTGTGCTTTGCATTGAAACCTCTGCTCGAAAGGCCAGCCTTTGTGGAGCTTAGATCATGCCGGACAGCCGCGCGCAGCCATTGGCCGATTCGCCTCGGGCAACCAGGATTGCACCGGTAACGGCCCGGCGCGCAGGCGCGTGCAACAGCCTCGCGGCTTCGAGGCCTGGGGGCTCTGGCACCGGCTCTTGGTGTCATCGTCGGTGGGTGGGAGGTGGCTGGAGCAGGAGCGCCGCGGGATGCCGGGATAGGTTTCCCAGGCCCGCAACAGGTTCGTCGCGCGCCCCGCTTCGCCCGGGAGAGTCCGATTGTCGGTAGCGACAGATGCGGTGCACACCGAGCCTGGGTATCCCGATTAGTCTAGTTACTGGATTGGCCGGCCGGCCTTGCGAAGACCAGCGGTGCCTTCGCAGTGGATATCGGGTATGCGGGAGGGAGAACTTCTGTGCGCAAGCGGCTGATTTCGATCAGAGGGCTGCGGGCCGGAGATTGCTTATCTGCCCCATCCAAGAAGCCGTTCTACCGGCAATTTGGTGATGGCAAAGCCTGCCAGCAGCAACAGCGAATAGAGGATCAACTGTCGAGAGATGGGCGTGCCTTCATACCAGGCGCCGATAAGGACGGCGAATACTGGGAAGATGATGAACACGAACGACAGAATCACCGGGCTCAAGCGCTTGAGCAGGAAAAAATAGACAATGAAGCCGCCCACGGAAGCCACCAGACCGAGGTAGGTCAATGCCAGCCAGGAACGCTGCGTCACGCTGGCAAGGTCAGGATGTTCCAGCGCCAAGCCCGTCATGAACAGTCCCAGCCCGGCAATGCCGATCGGCAGCGTATTGAATGTGATAACCCCTATCTCGGCGCCTCTCTGCTTGGTCATGACATAGCAGAGGGCGTGCATCACAGCCGCGACCAGGATAGCGATCACTCCGAAAAGCTCCGAGTAATCGAGATGCAGTCCTTGTGTCTTGATAATCATGAACAAGCTGCCGAAGCCAATGGCTATGCCGACAACTTGCGAAAAAAATATCCTTTCTCGCAGAAAGATCGACGAGAAGATCAGGATAAAGACCGGCATGCTGCTGAACAAAAGTGCCGTCAGCCCGGAAGCAACATACTGCTCGCCGTAGTTCAGCAGGTAATACGGCACGCTGAAGTAGCACAGGGTGACGAAGATGAAAAAACCGAAGTTCTTGCGGGGGAAAAATATCGATTCACGCCGCACCCACGCAAACCCCAGGAACAGCGGAAAGGCGATCAAAAAACGCAAACCCGCAGACGTCAGTGGAGGCACACTCTCCACCGCCATCTTGATGCCAAGCCATGTGGTCCCCCAACTGAGACAGACCACCAGAAAGAGCAATGTGGTCACCAAGCCCGCCATCCATCTCCCTGCTGCAGGCTGATCCTGCACTTCCATGCTGATTGACATGTTTTTATTTGGCTCTTAAGGTGATTTTTTAAGATTGATATGATTCATTCAGAATGAATGATCTTATCCACTCAATATATTGATTCGATATCAGGTTAATTTGAGAAAAATATGCCTGTCAAACCCGTTATTGACACCATTTCAATCTTCAAGAATGCCCTGCAAGATGGCCCGGGGCCTAAGTACATGCGGCTTGCCCAGGGCATAGAACAGGCCATCAATAACGGTGCTATCGGACAAGGCCTCAAACTTCCGCCACATCGCATCCTGGCCGACAAGATTGGCGTTACTGCCGGAACAGTCAGCCGGGCCTATTCAGAATTGGAGCGCATGGGGCTGGTCATGGCGCGGGTGGGTGATGGCACCTTCGTTCGTGCACGCGAGCAGGAACGCCCTCGCGATGCCGGCTTCCGCAATTTCATCGAGGCAGCGGATGAATGCCACGATATGAGTCGCAACATGCACATCCCCGGTAGGGAAGCCACGCTGCTGGCGCGCACGATGGCGCAGCTGTCGGGAGATGTGGAACGACTGCAGGAATTGATGCTCTACACGCCAGATATGGGTATTCAGCGCCACCGGCAAGCGGGTGCCCAATGGCTGGCGCATGGCGACTTCAGGTCATCGGCCGAGCAGATCCTCTGCGTCAATGGCAGCCAGCACGGCCTGCTGACCGTCCTCATTGCGATGCTGCGTGCTGGAGACACACTGGTCACAGAACACCTCACCTATCCGGGCCTCATCAGCGTCGCTCGATTTCTGGGTATCAAGGTCCTGGGTGTAGAAATGGATGAGGAAGGCTTGATCCCTGCATCGCTTGCTGAGATTTGCGGCATCCATCGAGTCTCCGCCTTGTACTGCACGCCGACGATACAGAATCCGACCACAGCGATTCTCAGCCCCGAGCGCCGTAAGGAAATTGCGCAGATATGCCGCGAACACAATGTACTGATCATCGAAGACGAAACCCATGGCGTGCTGATGCAGGACAGGCCAATGCCAATCGGCATGTACGCACCTGAGCGTGGGATCATCATCAGCAGCTTGAGCAAAGGAGTAGCCGCGGGGCTTCGCGCAGGATATGTCCATGTACCGCAGGCACTGGTAGGGCGCCACGCCGCAGCGATCCGCAACAGCTGCTGGATGGCTTCGCCACTGCCCCATGAGATCGCCTGCCTCTGGATTGAAGATGGCACAGCACGCTCACTGCTGCATCAGCAGATAGCGGAAATAGAGCGCCGCAAGCAGGCGGTGGAAAAGCTGCTGCAAGGACTGACCTACCGAACCCAGCAATACAGCCCACACTTCTGGATCGAGGTACCGGCGCCCTGGCGCGCATCGGAAATCGAGCACTCGCTACGCCAGCGCAATCACCTGATCTCGATCGCCGATGCCTTCAGCATCGGTAAAGGCACAGTTCCACAATTCGTCCGCGCGAGCGTCAGTAACGCCTCTGGCGGTGATCAGGCCCTGCATGACGGGTTCGCGATGCTCGCCCAGGTGCTGCGCCATGGAGTCAATCAAGAGTCACCAATGCTTCTATAGTGTGATGCCAAAATCCTCGACCGGGCGATCAACGTGACGAGCCAGATACCTGTCGATGATGGCCATAGACAGGATCTCGCTCTCCTTTTCTCGCATCAGGCTTTCGAACAAGCAGGCGGTGCCCAATCACCCATATCGGGGTTGCTGCACACGTCGTTGACCATGGTCTGGCCACGAGCAGCGACTTTCTGGCCTTCCGCGCGCTTGGCCGAGGCTTGCTGCAAGGTGCGCTCGGTGGTGACGGCTTCTTTTGGCACATTCGTCTTCGTCGCCGACTTGGCACTGGCCTTCTTGTTGGTCGACGCCTTCTTATCGGTGGCGGCCGGAGGTTTCACGGCGGCCACCTGAGCGACGTCCTGGCGTTGCACGCCGACCGTCTGCAGGTCTTTCTCATAGGCTTGGGTGTAGACATCGATGCTCTCGCCGGCACGCCCATCCGCGGCGGCCATCAGCTCGTTGGTTTCCTTCAGGCCGCTGACGATCTCGGCCAGACGCAGGCGCCCTTCGCTGTCGCTGATCTTCTTCGTCTTGCGCGCATTGAGCAGTGAGGTGAATTCACGCTGGTAGCAGTTCTGCGCGGTACTGGTGTAGCTGATGCTGCGGTCGATTTCGCCGGTACTGTGGTCGATGTCGCTGGCGTAGGAAGCAATGCGCGCACGGTCGTCGCTGATCTGCTTCTGGCGTTCGCTGTAGTAGCCGGTCGCCCCGCCGACCAGGGCCCCGGCGGCAGCGCCTATCAGTGCATTGCGGCCGGCATCGCCGCTATTGCCGACCAGGGCCCCGGTCAGGCCGCCGAGCAGGCCACCGGCAACGGCGCCGGTGGCCACCGACTTGGTCATCGACTTGTCGGAACTGCGCAGCTGGCTGACCGGCTCATAGCATTGCGGGTAGTACTCGACCTTGGTTTGGGCCGCGACCTTCGAGCTTGGAGCCCCAAAGCCCGCGCATCCGCCCAGCAGCAGTGCGCAGCAGACCAGGGTAGGCACCGGCAGGGTACGAACCAGGATCGAAGCGCAGTTCTTGAGTGAAGTATCCATGGTCATGTCTCTCCTTTTTGTGTGGGTCAATTCCGTTTCGGCTTCTGCGCAGAGCGGGCTCCGTCCGACGTGACCAAAGTCAGCTGACGCTACATCCAGCCTAGCTGGTCTTCGCCGCCACTGACGGCTGTTTCGACGCCCTGCTCAGGGTGCAAGCAGCTCCTTCAGGATCGTTTCCGGGTCTGCCCGGCGCTGCTGACGAAACTGCCCCACATGCCTGACGAAAAGCGTGGCACGGGCGACCAGGCTTTTTCCCAGCACCGGTTTGTGATTGAGCTCTTCCCGGGTCCGCTGGAACTGCGTCTGGATCACCTCGTCGGTGTAGCGCGTTCCGGTCGCCAGGTTGTCGATGTAGATCGCCAGGGCACCCTCGAGCGCACTGCGCCCATTGGCGATGACCGTTTCATAGAGCTTGGCGGCGGCTTCGTCCTGGGCTGCCCGCGCTTGATCGCGATTCTTCTGCAGGTTGGTCAGGCGAATGTTGTAGTTGTTGACGGTCTCGGCCACCAGGGCCGCCGACTGGATCAGGTTGCCTGCAGCCTCCTCGCGCTGCCGGGCGATCAGCGACACATTGCGCTTGAGCTCTTCGTTCACCCGCGCCAGGCGAGCCTGCAGGTTCGGGTCGGTGCTGCTGGCGATGAGACTATCGAGTAATTGGGTCGGATCTTCGGCGGCGTCGATTTCATCGGTCAGGCCTGCCAGGCGGCCCTCCTTCTGCCACTGCTCGAACAGCTCCTCGTAGCGTGAGCGCGGCGCCGACAACGCGCCCAGGGCCACCCGGAAACCGGTGGTGGCGTTGCGCTGTTCGCTGCCGTCGGCGGCGAACAGCGGGTATTCCCGACGCATGCCGGTGAACAGCGTCAGCTCGCCTTCCAGGTAGTTGCCGCCCTTGACCACAAAGCCGCCGTAACTGCCCTGGCGGCGACCGGCGTGGACCAGTTGGAAGGACTCCTGGACCATCTCCGCGGCATTGCCGATCACGTCGAACAGGCCCAATGGATTGGGGTTTTTCAGCCCGACCGGCAACAGCCGCGCGCCCTGCCCGGTGCCCCCGGCGACCTGGCTGAACACCGCCCAGTCCCCTAGCGGGCCATCGCTGTCGCTGCCTTGCACCTTGCGCGGAAACAACCGCGCCTCCAACGCCTGGCGACTGACCGCCTGGCCACCGCGGGCGGCGAATTCCCACTCCACTTCGGTCGGCAGGCGGACGAAGCCCATCCCGCCGTCCTCCACCGCCTTGCCGCGGCCGCTGACCGGCAACCGGTCGCGGTGGTACTTGAGCAACCAGGCGCTGTACACCGCGGCAAAGCGCTCAGCCTCGAGGCGCGACAGCTTGACCTTGGGCAGGCGCGCGGACATGTCGCTCATGGGCGCGCAGGCCGGTGCCTCGCCCTGCCCCGCCAAGGCCGCCTCCTGGGCCATGACCAGGGCGTATTGGCGCTCGGTGACCTCGTATTTGCCGACGAAATAGAACATGGGCTTGAGCAGGCTGTCGGCCCCTCTCTTGGGCAGGGCCGGGGCGATTCGGGCTTGCCAGTCGGCCGGCAGGTCGTCGAGGACGAACTGACCGTTGATGTAGTCGCGCCGATAACCGGAGATGAAGGATTGCCGGTAGCCCGGATCGTCATCGCTGAAGGGGTAGCCGAGATTGACCTCACGGTCGTCCAGGCTGCCCTTGGCGAGGACATAGACGTAGCGGAACACCAATTCACCTTCGCAGGGCAGCGGCAGGCTGAGGTCATCGGGCAGCGGTTTCGGATTATCCGCAGGGGCGCTCTCCGCCTGTACTGTGCCGGCCAGCGCCAGTATGACGAGAGCCCTCAGCCAGTTACACATCGCGCAGTCCTTCCGATGCTTCGATCCGCGCCGCGCGCCAGCCACCGGAGGCCGCCGCCAGCATGCAGCACAGCAGCGTCAGCAGCAGGGCCAGCAGGTAGTGGGTCGGCAGCAGCCGGCAGGCGAACTCCCCCGCCGCCGGGGCGAACAGCCGGTTCAATCCGGTTTCGGCCATGCCGTACAAGCCCCAGGCCAGCAGCAGGCCGAACACCCCGGTGTACAGCGCCTGCAGCACGACGAAGGCGACCAGGGCGCCTGTCGAAAAGCCCAGCAGGCGCAACACCGACAAGGCCCTGCGCTTGCGCTCGACGGCGGCCAGGGCACTGGCGGTCATCGCCGCGAAGGCCCCGGCCAGTGCCAGGCTGGCGATGATCCAGAACACCAGGGTCAGGTTGTGGCTGAGGGAGCGCACCTGGGCGATGGCGTCGGCCTGGGTCGCGACCTCCAGCCCGCGCTCGGCGAAATACCGGCGCAGGCGCTCCACGCCGTCCAGGTCCGCGGCGTAGAGACGGAACCCCGGATACACCCGCGCCGTGTTCGCTTGTGGCTCATGCCCGGGCCAGGCCAGGCCGTCGCGGTAGTCTTCGGCGGCTTCCAGCAGGGCCAGGGGCGCGAACAGCGCATCGCGCTGGAAGGCCGCGAGTGGCAAGACTCCCTGTACCCGCAGGCGGGCGCGCTGGTATTCCTGGCGCCCGGCTACCTGACGGCCGAACGCGGCGCTCAACACGTCACCGCCCTGGACGCCAAGTTTCTCCGCCGCCCGCTGGCTGAGCAGTACCTGGTCCGGCGCCTGGGGCAGCAGCGCGGGCGCCACCAGCGGGTCGCCCGTGGCGGTGGGGATCATCTCTACCGTCAGGGCCTGAGCGGCCGAGTCCGGGTAGAGGTCGGCGGTCGCGGCGATCTGTCGGGTACGCGGCACGACGAAGGCCACTTCGGGACGCGCGGCCAGCTCGGCGATGGCCTGGGCGCTGAAGCGCCCGCCGCCCATGGGCACGACTTCGCGCACGGCGGGGTCGCGCTCCAGGCGTTCGGTCAGGGTGCTGACCAGGCCGAACTTGAGGCCGAACAACACCAGCAAGGGCGCGAGCACGGCGACCAGGGCCAGGACCGCGCAAGCCGACAGGCGCACCTCGGCGCGGTAGTCGTGCCAGGCCAGCAGGGCCATCAGGGCAAGCCGCATCAGCCACCTCCCGCCAGCGTCGCGGTGACCCCGCCATCCGCGCCGCGCTGTACCTGCAAGGGATGCAGCTGCAGCCCGGCGCGCCGGGCCAGCGCCTCGTCATGGGTGGCGACCAGGATGCACACGCCGCGCTCCTCGGCCTGGGCCACCAGCAGTTGCATGACCCGTTCGGCGTTCAGCGGGTCCAGCGAGGCGGTGGGCTCGTCCGCCAGCACGATGCTCGGCCCATGGGCCAGGGCCCGGGCGATGCTGACCCGCTGGCGCTGGCCCACGGACAGTGCCGCCGGCAGCTTGTGCAACTGGTCGGCGATTTCCAGCTGCTCGGCCAGGCGCCTGACCGTGGCATCGGCCGGCAGGCCGAGCAGCGCGCGCGACAGCCCGATGTTGCGCTGCACGTCGAGAAAACCCAGCAACCCGCCCGTCTGCAGCACATAGCCCATGACCCGGCTGCGCAACCCGGCCAGCACATCCTGGCGGCCGCTGCGCCAGAGCCCGGCGACATCCAGCGTAGGGCCGTCGACGCTGCATTCGAAGACCCCGCCCGGGTCCGGCGACAGCACCAAGGCCAGCAGGTCCAGCAGGGTGCTCTTGCCGCTGCCGCTGGGGCCTACCAGGGCCAGGCGCTGGCCCGGCCGCAGGTCGAGCTGGGGTACCACCAGGCTGTAGCGCTGTGGCCCCTCGCCGCGGGTCTTGCGGATATCCCTGAGCTTGAGCATCAGGGCAGCGTCGCCAGGGGCACGCGGTACAGCGCATCGCCCGGCTGGGCCTCGCCGAAGCGGACCCAGTTGGCAATGTCGTTGTGGAAGGTCTCGTACAGGCGGATCTTCGACTCCAGCTCGTCGATGAAGTCCTGCTGCTCGGCCACGCTCAGGGACAGCCAGAGGTCCTGGGTCATGGTCAGCGATTTGCTGCGATACGGCAGGCCCTCCAGGTACTCGCCGAGGATGCCGCCTTCGACCAGGTTGCCGCCCTGCTTCAACCGCGTTGGATCGCGGCTCATGTGGGCGCTGGCGCTGGCGATTTCCTCGAAGAAATCCTTGGGCGAGGTCTGGGTACGGCGGGCCGCATCGACGATCAGTTTCAGCGACTGCTGCAGGTCGTTGAGCTGCAGCTTGGTCAGCAGCACGCAGACCTGGAAGGCCGGCAGCGACGGGTTGGTCAGGTCGTGGTCGGAGGTCCAGGCGGTGATCAGCTGCGGTGCGCGGACGGCCGACTGGCGGCCGAGAAAGTCCATCTGCATGGCGTAGCCGATGGCCGTGGCCTTGCTCGCGACGCTCGGCGCCCCCTGTGGCGGCGGCAGGCTCGGCACCTGGTTGTTGCGCGCCTGATGCACCCGTTCGGCGAATACCGAGCTGATCTCGGCGACCGTGTCGCCGAAGCGACCGACATCGCCGCCAGCCACCGGAATGTACAGGTCGCCGATCTGCGGGTTGGCGTCGGCAGTCAGGCTGCGGTACTGCTGCTCGGCGAAGTCATGGTTCTTCCGGCCGGCCTCGGTGCGCAAGTGCAGCGCATAGATCTTGATCCGTTTACTGAGGGCGGCTTCGCGCACCTCGGCTTCATTCATCTGGGTGCGCCCCAGCGGATCGTTCTTGCGCAGGGCGCCAGCGTCGGTGACCAGCAGGATCAGCCGCCCGGCATAGGGGCTCCAGTCCATGCCCTCGACCGCCTCCATCACACCGGCGAAGGCATCTTCATTGAAGGCGTGGCTGGACACCTGGGCGGCCTTGACCTGGCCAGCCAGCTCGAGGAAGCGCTGCGGATCGCGGCCCTCCTCCAGGCTCACCAGGGTTCGCGCCACATATTCCAGGCCCGGGGTCTTCTCGACATTGCTGCGAAACCCCACCAGGCCGAAGCTGACGCTGCCCAGGTCGCCACGGCTGGCGATCTGCTGGTGCAACGCCTGCACCACCTTGTGCACCCGATCGATGTAGGGCTGCATCGACACCGTGGTATCGACCACCAGCACTATCGCCGTGCGGAAGGCGCCGCTGCTGGCCTTGGCCGCTCCCTCGGCCTTGCCCGGGGGCGTGACGCCGGGGTCGATGGAGGCCACGTTGAGCAGCTGTACCGGCTGGCCGTTGGCATCGAAGCTCTCGCGGGCCTCGAAAATCGGCAGCAGGTAGAACTGGTCCTGGGGAATGGCGCTGGCCACAGGCTCCAGCGCGACGATCTGCGGGTCCACGCTGCCTTCGTTCTGGGCCTTGTGCAGTGCGCTACGGGCCTGGGCCGTGTCCGCCAGAAACCGCTCGAGGGTGCTTGCTTCGCGCAGGAACATGACCGGCGAACGACCGGAGCGCTCGGTGAACTTCAGCACCAGGCTCTGTTTCCAGTCGCTGACCTGCTCGGCCGGCAACCAGCCATCGCGCTGGCCATCGCTGGCGGCGCCGACCTCCAGCCAGGTGCCACCCGCCACCGCCTTGCGCTGATAGACATACAGCACCGAGAACGCCGGCAGCGCCGCACCGCTGGCCCCTGCCCCGGGCTGGCTGGACACCTGTGCGCCGGGCTTGCTCAGCACCCGTTGGAACAGGGTTTTCTTGCCCGGCATCAGCAGCGGACGGTCGCCGCCATCGGCGTTCGTCGCCAGCGCCGGTTGCGCTGCGCTGGCCGTCTTGGCGGGCGAGTCCCGCACCTCGCCAGCCGGCGTTTTCTTGGCCTCGACCTGGCCGTTTTGCGGCTCCGTCGGCGGCTCTGAGCGCAGCCACCAATAGCCCCCGCCAGCCAGGGCCAGTGCGCCGGCCACCGCCACACCGAGCAACGCCAACGACGGCCCGCGCGACCTGGCAGGCGGCTCTGCGCCGAGGCTTGCGGCCCGTTCGGGTCTGGCCGTGGCGGCCGGCTCGGGCTCTGGCGCGGCGAGCGGCGGCATGTCGAGGGAAACCGGCGTCAGCCCGCCCAGGTCGGTCGCCCCGGATTGGCCGGCGGCCGCCGCGGCGGGCGGCAACGGCAGCGGGCGCAACTGCGTCGCCTCGGCATCGGCCGGCCCGGCGGGCGGCAGATGGTCCAGCGCGGCGATCAGGGCATCGGCATCGGCAAAGCGCTCGGCCGGGTCCTTGGCCAGCAGCTTGCGCAGAATCCCCTGGTAACGGCCGTGGGCCAGGGGCAGTTCGGGCAGCGGCTCGGTCAAGTGGGCCAGGGCCGTGGACAGCGAGTCGTTGCCGGTATAGGGCAGCTTGCCGGTGAGTATCTCGTAGAGCACCACCCCCAGGGCGTAGAGGTCGGCGCGACCGTCGATCTGCTGGCCACGGGCCTGTTCGGGACTCATGTAGCTGGGTGTGCCCACGGCGAAACCGGCCTGGGTGAACTGGGTGCGATCCTCCAGGGACTTGGCGATGCCGAAGTCCGAGAGCACCGCCGAACCATTGGCGCGGAACAGGATATTGGCCGGCTTGACGTCCCGGTGCACCAGCCCCTGGGCATGGGCATAACCCAGGGCCAGGGCGATCTGGCGCAGGTAGACCAGGCCCTGCTCCGCGCTGAGCCCCTCGGCAATCCGCTCCTTCAGGGTGCCGTTCGGCAGGTACTCCATGGCCATGTAATAGAAGTGGCCGACATTGCCGATGTCGTAAATGGTCACTGTGTGCGGGTGGGAGAGCCGCGCCAGGGTCTTGCCCTCGCGCAGGAAGCGCTCGCAGAAGCTGCGGTCGGCGGCCAGCGCGGCGGCCATGACCTTGAGCGCCACCTTGCGCTCCAGCGAGCGCTGGGTCGCCAGGTAGACGGTGGCCATGGCGCCCTCGCCCAGCTCGCGCTCGATCCCATAGCCAGGAATGTCCATGTCCAGACTCGAGCGTTCTTCAGCCGATGAGTTTTCAATGGGCATTGACGACTACCGCCGTGATGTTGTCGGGAGCGCCCCGGGTCAGCCCCAGGTGCACCAGGCTGCGGACCACCTCATAGGGGCTCGCGTTGTCCAGCACCTCGCGCAGTTCATGGTCCTCGACGGTCTTGGTCAGTCCGTCGCTGCACAGCAGGAAGCTGTCGCCGGGACGCACATCCAGGTCCACGGCCGAGAGTTCCAGCCAGTCCTGGGTGCCCACGGCGCGGGTGACGATGTTGGCCATGGGGTGCTCCCGCGCCTCGTCCTCGCTGAGCAGCCTGCTGTCCAGCAACTCCTGGACATAACTGTGGTCGTGGCTGATGACCTCCAGCTGGCCCTCGCGCAGGCGATACAGGCGGCTGTCGCCGGCCCACAGGCAGGTGGCGCTGTCGCCTCGGGCGGCAAGCAGCACCAGGGTGCTGCCCATGATGCCGACCCCGCGCTGTGCGGTTTCCTGGCGAACCGCCGCGTTGGCCTGCTCCAGCCCCGCCCGCAACGCCTGGACATAGGCCGGCAAGGAAGGCTCGGGCGGGATGGCGCGCAGCGTATCGACGATCAGGCTGCTGACGAAATCGCCCGCCGCATACCCGCCCATGCCGTCGGCCACCGCCCAGAGGCCGGCTTGCACGGCATCCAGACAGGCGTCCTCGTTGACCTGGCGCACCATGCCGACATGGCTGTGGCTGGCGGATTCGTAACGCGTTACGGCTGACGACATGCCCTGGCTCCCGAAATGGCCCAAATTCCCAAAATCAGCTCCCAAAATCAGTTCCCGCAATCAGCTCCCGAAATCGAGCTGCACAGCTTGCGCAAGCGACGCGTAGCCGCCCTCGCCCAGCAGAAAACCGCTGAAATCCTGCGCCGCCGGCAACCCCTGGCAGCGCAGCAGGCCAGCGGCGACCCGTCCGGAGCCCTTGCCCCACCAGAGGCTCGCGCCCTCGCAGGCGTGCTGCATCAGCACCGCCCCGCGCGCCACCGCAGTCGTGGCGACGAAGCGCATCTGTCCCTCCTGCGCCTGCCTGCACAGCGCCGGCGCGCTACAGACCGGGCTACCGAGAGCCGGCACCGCGGCCTCGAAAGCCTCGACGTCGGCCTCAGGCTCCAGGGTCGAGAGCAACAGGGCCTCGGCGGCCTCGAACCAGTTATCCGGGCCGGCCACCAGCGCGCCCAGATCGGTCTCGGCCTCCAGCAGCAGCGCGATGGTCAGCGGGAAGTAGCGCCCGACCCGGTCGACGCTGGGCATCATCACCCCCACCGCCGCCTCACTGCCGAGCAGGCCCGGCGCCACGGCAAAGCGCCACAGCGGGCTGACCAGGTAGGCGTCCAGCCAGGCCTGCCCCAGCTGCGCCTGGCTGGTGGCCATGCCGGCGGAGAGCCAGGCGTCCCAGTGCTCGATAAAGGTCGGCGACAGGCCGCGGTGGATGAAATCCCCGCGGCCGGCCAGCTTGCCGTAGAAACCCGGGCTGCTCACAAGCGCTCCGGCAGGCTGAAGCCGGACACCAGCCGACCCTTGAACGGGTTGAACGCGCTGCTGGCGCGCAATTCGCAGGAGATGCTCGCAGTGTCGACGCGCATGCGCAGGGTGAAGCGGTCCGGGGCGTTGCCCTGGGTCAGGTCGGACTGCTCCAGCAAGCGAAACCAGGCCCAGGGCCCCTCCAGGGTCAGTCCCGAACGCCCGGTACTGGTGGGCGGCGTGACGGACAGGCGCACCACTCCCAGGCTGTTGGGGCTGGGCCATTGCATCGCCATCGGCCGGCTGGGGCCATGGTCGTAGCTGAGCTGCTGGCCGTCCAGATCGAGCAGGAACTGGCTGATGGAGGCGTCCATGGCCACCGGCTTGAGTTCGAAGCGAACCGCCGGCTGGGTGCCTCCAGCGCGAAAGTAGGCATCGCGAATGGCCGCAGCGCGCTGGAAGGTTTGCAGCACGCCCGGGCCTATGCCGAGTTTTTCCGCTGCGCCCGGCTGCCAGCGCCAGTTGCTGGTCGAGGTGTTGACGTAGGGTTGCAGGTACTTGCGAAAGTAGTTGTCCATCACCCCGCCCACGCCGAAGAAGTTGCCGAAGTCCTCCAGGGTAGCCTCCCGCGAACTGGAGTTGACCAAGGGGTAACGGCCGGCCAAGGACTGGCGGTAGACATTCACGACCTCACTGATCCAGGCCGCATTCAGCTGGGTGCGGATGCTGCCCATCATGCTGCTGGTGGTGGCGCTGACCACCGAGTTGACCAGCTTCTGCACCAGTGGCGGCTGACGCTCGGCGCCGAGCTTGACCCGTGATGCCGTGGCCACCGCCTGGTTCTTCGCCTCGCCCAGCAAGGCCTCGCCGCTGGCGCCGCTCATGGCGCTGACCTGCACATAGAGCTCATTGAGCTGGGCCAGCAGATCGTCGATCGGTGCTGGCCCATCCCCATGGCTGGCCACCAGGCTATTGAGCTCGGCGAAACGCGCGCTGATGGGATCGACCTGCGAGGTTGCCGGCGAATCTTCCTCGGCCGCCTGGCCGACCAGCGAGCCGAGCTGCTGCTTGAGTTTGTCCACGGTGCCGTCGGCGGCCTTGAGCTTCTCGGCCAGCAGGCGATCCTCTTGTTGCAGGTTGGTTTCCCTGGCCACCGCATCGAGCAGTTTCTTCAGTGGCGAGTTTGGCCCGGAGAGCACCCGCAGCACATCGGCGGCCTGGGCGATGCTGTTGATCGCGACGAAGTCGAGATCGCCGAGCAATGTTTCCCATTGGTTGAGGAAGTCCTGGAAGTACAGGGCACGCACCTCCAGGGCCAGGCTGGCGACATCCTGGTTGTCGTTCAGTGGCCGGCCGAGTACCCATTGTTCCTCGGCCAGGGCGCCGGACTGGCTGAGGCTGGCGACCATGAACGCCTGGCGGTAGCCGCGGTAGGTATAAAAACCGGGCAACGGATCGTTCAGCGGCTTGCCGCTCTTGCGCGTGAACACCAGGGCGGCATCGCGCCCGGCCGCTTCGCTGAGGCGGAAATCCGCGATGCCCTCGGGCAGCTTCTGGCGTTTCACTCGGCTGTAGACCCGCTGCGCCACGGACATCTGTTGCAACTGCCGACGCAGGTCGGCCAGCAGTGCTTCATCCAGCCTCGCCGGGGGTGGCTTGTGGGCGAACAGCGCATTGAGATGCTCCGCCAGAGCCAGCCGCTGTTCCGGGGCCAGGTCGCGCGGCAGGCTGCGGTCCCAGTCGAGGTTGATCCAGGTCTTGATGGCATCGGCGTCATAGTGCTCGGCGCTGGCCAGCATCAGGTAGACCTTGAGGCCTTCGTAGAGAAACTCGGTGTTGCCGCCGCTGCGCAACTGTTCCTCGATGCGCGTCAGCAGACGCGGCGCCAGCACCGCGATCAGCAGCTTGCGGTACAGGCTGGCGGCTTCGGCACTGAGCATGTCGCCCTGGTACAGGCCATAGCCTTCGGCCCAGGACAGCGAATTGTCGGCGACATGGCGAATGGCGTTGAACAGCGGCAGCACGGCGAATACCTCGCGCTGCGCCGGGCTGAGGGATTCGACCTGCCCCTTGAGTGGCGCCAGGCGCGCGTCCACCTCGGCGATATAGGCCTGATTGGCGCGGTAGCTGGCGACCCAGATGGCCGTCACCGCAAGCAAGACCACGGCACTGGCGGCGAGTACGCCACGGTTGATCCAGCGATGCCGGCGCTCGACCTTGGGGTTGCTGCCGACCAGGCCGCGCTCGCCGAAGGCGACATCGCGGAACAAGCGGGTGATGAAGTAACTGCGACCTGTGCCGGTCTGGCGCGCCAGGTGCTGGCGATCCAGGTTCATGCTTTGCGCCATGCTGCCGATCAGGCGGTCGATGGGGCTGCCTTCCTGGGTGCCACTGGTGAAGTAAAGCCCGCGCAACAGCGCACGCTCTTCATAGGGATTGGGCTTGAATACCCCCTCGAGGAAGGACGACAGGTTATGGCGCAACGCCGCGAACTGCTGGATGAAGCCGTAGATCAGATCGCGTCGGTTGGGGTCGCGCTCCTGTTGCAGGCGTTCCACCAGGCGCTCGGTAAGACGCGCCTCGAGGGCGGTGAATTCCTCGTCGAAACGGGCCAACGGGCCTTGGGGGCTCTTGCCATCGTCCAGGGCGAAGGTGACACCCCAGACCTGGGCGCGCTCTTCCTTACTCAGCGCGTCGAAGAACTCCATGAACCCCGGCACCAGGTCGAACTTGGTGAGCATCACGTAGATCGGGAAACGCACACCGAGCTGGCTGTACAACTCCTGCACCCGCGTGCGGATGGCACGGGCATGGGCGCTGCGCTCGGCCTCGCTGCCCAATAGCAGGTCGGACAGGCTGATGGCGACGAAGGCGCCATCGATCGGCCGGCGCTTGCGCTGGTTCTTCAACAGGTCGAGAAAGCCCAGCCAGGCCGCCTTGTCCACCGCCGCATGGCTGTCCTGGGTGGTATAGCGCCCGGCGGTGTCCAGCAGCACCGCTTCGTCGGTGAACCACCAGTCGCAATTGCGCGTACCGCCGACGCCGCGGATCGCCCCGCCGCCCATGTGTTCGGCCAGCGGAAAGTGCAGCCCGGAATTGACCAGCGCGGTGGTCTTGCCCGAGCCCGGCGGGCCGATGATCACGTACCAGGGCAGCTCGTAAAGGTTGCGCCGCTCGTTACCGCCGAGCTTGCTGCGCTTGAGCAATTGCAGCGCTTCGTCCATGCGTTGCTTGAGGGTCGCCAGCTCTTCGGCGGTGGCGACGCTGGCCGCATCCGGCGCCACCGCCGCCAGGCCCTGCATGACCTTGGCGGCGTTGCGCCGGGCCTGGACGATGCGCAATACACGCATACCTATCCAGGCCAGGAACAACAGGGCGATCAGCGCCCAGCGTACGGCCGCCGGGGCCAAGGGTTCATGGCCGGCGACGACGATCAGCGGGCCGAGGAACCAGATCACCAGGCTCAGGGCGAGCAGGCCGAGCAGCGGCACCACCCAGCGCACCAGGAAATTGACAAAGGCCTTCACTGGTTGCCCTCCGCTAGCACAGTAATCTCTACACGCCTGTTCCTCGCGCGTCCGGCGGCGCTGTCATTCGAGGCCACCGGTTCCGCGTCGCTGCGCCCTTCGGCGGTGAAGCGCTCGGGTTGCCCGCTGCGGGCGGCGAGGATCTCCATCACCTGCTGCGCCCGATCCTGCGACAGCTTCCAGTTCGAGGGGTAGCGCAAGGTGGCGATCGGGCGGTTATCGCTGTGCCCGGTGACCTGCACCGTGCCCTTGATCTGGCGCAGGGCATCGGCGACCCGTAGCAGCAAGGGCTGCAACTGCTCGGCAATGCTCGCGCTGCCCGAGGCGAACAACTCGTCGCCACGGATGGTCACCACCGAGCGATCCAGCGCATCCTCCACGGCAACGCGCTGGGCCTTGATGTCCTCGGCGAGGAAGCGCGCCAGGCGTGGGCGTTCGATCAACCTGGGCTGCTGCGGTGGACGGTCGATGGTTTGCACCGGGATCTCGCCCAGGGCGTGGATATTGCGAAACACCGGCTCGGCGTCGGCCGCCAGCTTCAGGCGCAAGCCGAACAGCAGCAGCAACAGCACGGCCAGGCAAATGGCCACGCCGACCCAGGGCGGCAGGAATTGCGACAGGCGATCACGCGCCACGCTGAGCCCCCGCCAATGCGGCGACAGCTCGCGCTCGAATTCGCCGCGCACGCTGCGAATGGTCGCGCTGGTGCGTTCGCGCAGGGCCTCCAGCTGGCTGCGACCGTCATTCATCACCCGGTAACGGCCCTCGAAGCCCAGGCAGATACAGAGGTACAGCAGTTCGAGAATGTGCAGGCGCTGCTGTGGGTTCTGCAGACAGTGTTCGAGCAGCTGGAAGACTTTTTCGCCGCCCCAGGCTTCGTTGTGCAGGGTGATCAGCAGGCTCTGCTTGCCCCAGTCACTGGTACTGCCCCAGGGGGTGCTGAGCACCGCCTCGTCCAGCGCGGTGCAGAGCACATAACGGCTGAGCATCACCTCATCCTGGGCGACGCCGGCGGCGCGCGCCTGCTCCTCGAACTGGCGCAGGTAAGCCAGCAACTGGGCACGCAGGCTGGCCGGTTGCGGGTGAGCGAGGGTGCCGCGCAAGCGGATCAGCAACGCCAATATCGGGCCGGCCGCCCGCTCCAGCGGGTTGAGGCCCTGGGCCAGGCTGCTCGCCACCGGCGCCCCCGGCATCGCAATGTGCGGATCGGCGGCGCTGGCGGCGTCCCTCCTTGGGGCAGAGGCATCGACGGAGCGCCCGCCGGGCCGCGGCATGATCAGGGTATGGTCGTTGCCGCCCGGCGAGGCGCCGCCTGAAGTGCCGCCTACGCCAGAGCTGCCGAAGGGATCATCGATCGGGTGCATGACGAACTATCCTCGGATGGCCCAGAAGGCCAGGTTCAGGCCCGGGAACTGGCCGGCGATGTGAAAGGCGAAACCACCTGAGTGGGTCAACTGTTTCCAGTGTTCGCTGCCGCGGTCCAGTTCGAAATAGCTCGAGCCGGCGTGATAGGGAATCTGCCGCGGCGCCACGGGCATGGACAGCAAGGCGATGCCTGGCAACTGCAGATTGACCAGGTCGCGGATGTGTTCCACCGAGCCGATCTTGGCCTGCTGGGGGAAATGGGTGCGCAGGGTTTCGGCCGGTACCTCGGCCCGCACCACCAGGATGAAGCTGGCCATTTCCAGCAAGCTCTTGTCGGCCAGCATCGCCACATGCACGCCGTAGGATTTCTCGACGATGGGAATCGGCGTGGCGCGGGTATCGATGACCATCGACAAGGCTTGCCGCAGGTCATGCATCACCGGGGCGAAACTGCTCGCCAGGTCGTCGTGGGCATAGGCCGGGTAGTCGCTGGGGCGACGCCCGGCCGTGGAAAAGGTGGCGAACTCCCCCGCCAGGCAGACCGCCTCGCGATAGAAGTCCTGCGGGTGCAAGGGGCTCAGCCGGGCCAGGTGGCTGAGCAAGGGCTCGGCGCGATTGACCAGTTGCAGCAGTAGAAAATCGGCGATCTCCGAGGCGCCGCCGGCCCCCGAGGCCACCACCCTGCCTGCCAGGGCCTCGCCGCGCTGGTGCAACAACCCTTGCAGCTCGCTGCGAAAGGCCGCCAGCACGTTGGAGGCGGCCACATCGAGCAGCGGCGGGATATAGTCCTCGTCGACTTGCACGGCGTTGTCCGCGCGTTTTTCCAGGACCCGGATCAAACCGAGGCAGGCATATTCGCCGAGGCCGTCGCGCTCGGTCAGCAGGCGCAGGGCTTTGCCGCCGATCGCCAGTGACGCCCGGCTCTCGAAGGCGGCGTTGTCATCGCGCACTTCCCGCACCTGGCTGATGTAGCGCGCACCGCCCGGTGCCTCGCCCTCCCCCACGGTGTCGCGGCTGCCGGCACGCTTGAGCGGCAAGCTCAGATAGACCATTGCATCGCGCAGGTTGTCGTTCACGTTCAGTGGCGGCGGCGGCAGATCGTCGCCGGGAATGTCGAAAGGCGTGCCATCGGGTAGCACCCCACGCGCGCTGACAATCGCCACCTTGCCCTGGCTGAGCAGGGACTCGTCGATGCGCAGCTCGGAGAACCCCCAGCCCCCGGCGCTCAACGGGCGGCAACGGCCATCGATCAGGGCTTCCATATAGCGATCATGCTGCTGGAGATGCTGCGGCCGCAGAAACATTCCTTCGGACCACACCACACGGTTATTCCAGGACATGGACGGCTTCCTCGACAGAATTAGTTCGCGGGTTTCGTGGGGGCCGCACTGATCGCCCTGGCCGTCAGGGAAACCGTCAATGGCGTGGTTTCATTGCCCGGGATACTGACCATCTGGCGCCACACCGAGCTGTCCAGTTCGCGGTAGGACACCACCAGGCCGAGCAAACGGCTTTGCTCGTCGAGCCTGCGCTCCAGGGTCAGCTGTTGACCCGGCTGGATCAGCAATTCGTCCTGCGCCACCAGGTCCGTGGACAAGGTCGCGCTGGTGGCATTGACCAGGGAGAAATAGTCGGCGCGACTGAAGGCTCCACCGCTCTTCAACTCATACAAACGCACCCGCACAGGGGTCGCCTGGCCGCCCGCCGAAAGATTCAGATCGGCAGTAGCCTGGATATGCATGACAACGACAGTAGGCGTAGGGGGCGGCGGCGGACTCGAAGCACAGGCAGTCAGCAGTAGTACTGTTGCGAACAACAAGAACTTTGGCATGTCGTCGTCCTCACTGACGTTTATTATTCCAAATCGAAACTACCGATAGCCAAACAAGATCAACTCACTATTTAATAGCCATTAGCCTATATTCAACTAACTGATGGCACTTAGCCTTCGCACAACTTGGAACTTTGCTCTTCATAGGCACGACTGAATTCGCGCCCGAACAATTCCTCGAAATCATCTTCAGCTTCCCTGGAAATGCTCGCATAGAGTTCCGTGAACAACTCCCAGTATTGCGCTTGACGCCTGCCCGGCAGCAAAGCGCCAATCCCCGAAGGTTGACTTAAACGCGCTTCCAGTACTGCTGGCTGAAAACGCTTGAGCAGGTGTTTGATCGAGGCTTGTACGCCCGCCATGACGGCCAGTTGATGCGCTTTCAGGTCGTCGAAGCTTTCCTTGATCGCCTGGTCGGCCGGCATGAAGGCCTGGTTGCCGGAACGCAGCAATAACAGCAGCGCCTCATCGACATTGGGGGCGAATTTGAGGGGGTTGTTCTCCACCGGGCGGATCATGGTCTGGGCCATGCGGAACTCACCCTTGAGGCTGGCCCGGGCGCGCAGCACCTCGATCAACCCCTCGACCATATGCCGGTAGCTGCGGCCAACGGCCTCCATTTGAGCGCGGGTTTCGCCCCTATCGATGCGCAATTGCTCGAGCCCCGCGCCCCTGAGAAAGGCTTCCAGCACCTCGTCGCTGCTCCCGGTTGCAGGCGCTGGAGCCGCAACCGCAGCCCGTGGCACGGCCGGGTCGGGTGCGCTGCCGGCCCTATTCTCCGATGCCGCTGGCACGGGTTGCGGCTGGGCCTGCGCGGTGGCCGGCGCCACGGCCGCCGGGCCCGCGCCCAGTTCGGCGAAGGGGTCCCAATCCGCCGGAATCGCTGCTGCCGCGCCGGTTTCACTGGCCTCGGGGGCGCTGGGGCGTTGTGGTTCAGGCGGGCGGAAATCATGGCGTTCGGGCGGCACGTGGTCGGCCAAGGCCGGTGGGGGCACCGCCGGGGACGCGAGAAAATCGAACAGGTCGGGCTTGGTGTCCAGGGGCGAGCCGCCCGCCTGGATCTGTACCCTGCCGGTGGGCGCCGCCGCTGCGCCGGGAGTCTCGCCAGGCGCCTGGCGCTGCATCAGCGCATCGAAGCCGGTAAAGGGATCGCTCATCCCGGGTGCGCCGTTGATGATCTGTGGGGCGCCGTTGATCTGCACCAGGATGTCGTACTCGCCGACGCGCAGCAGTTCGCCGTCCCGCAAGGGTTCGCTGTTGCCGCGGTGCATGCGCACGCCGGCATTCACCAGATGTACGCCATTGGTGCTGGTATCGGTCAGGTAGTAGGTGCCGTCACGCAGCTGAATGACGCAATGCTGGCCGGACACCAGGCGCTCCGGGTCTGGAAGTATCCAGTCGTTCTCGGGGTTGCGGCCGATTTTCAGCTCACCGCGATCAAGCTCGAACTCCGCGCGTTGGCCGGGAGTCAGCTTGTGATAACTGGTGATTGTCAAACGCAGCGGCATTAGAACTCCTTGTACGGTATTGCTCAATAACAACAACTCGGGTATGCCAGCGAGTGCAAACCGAGTATAGCCCCCTAAAAGATTTCGGTGTCGTCAAAGTTCCTGCGCTTATATTCGCTTTTTTCAAATAAGCCCTATAACAAAAGAAACTAAAAAAACCACCGCCGACCACCTATCTTCAAACATCACAGGGTTCATCCCATTGGTCGGAGAGTTTCTTGACAGCAATTGAACTGGGCTAAAACTTCAGTTCAATTATTGAATTCAGCAATGACCAAAAAGTGGTCTGGATAGAACACGCATCCGCAGGAAAGGGATTTTTTCGTGCGCTCGCCCTGACCGGGCGCCGATTGCCGGGCCGATATGGAGATCACGTCCGTGATGGATGTACAGCGCTTGTTGGAAACCATTTCCCCTGACTCCCCCTGTGGCGGCGACCTTGAGTACGACGCCGCATTTCTCGAGCTTGAACGCGCGGCGCACGGCCAACCCGAACGGCAGATGGGCGATGCCGTGCTACCCGCCACACCGCCGGAATGGCGCCAGGTACGCGACCTCTGCGTCGAGCTGTTCAAGCGCAGCAAAGACCTGCGCATCGCCAACTACTTCCTGCAAAGCGCCATTGCCCTGCAAGGCTTGCCCGGCCTGGTGCAAGGGTTGCAGCTGATCCAGCAACTGCTCGCGCAGTATTGGGGCGATCTGCATCCCAGGCTGGATGCAGAGGATGACAATGACCCCACTTTCCGGATCAACGCCCTCGCCGGCCTCAACGCCGAGCCGGTCATTCACCTGCTCTGGGGCATGCCGCTGATCAGCTCGCGGGCCTTTGGCAGCGTCGGCCTGCGGGCCGCGCTGAATGCCGCGGGCCTGCAGCGCTTCGCCAGTGAAAGCCTCAGCCCGGACCAGCTCGGCGCAGCCTTTCAGGACTGCGCGGGCGAACAGCTCGAAGCCTGCCGCGCCGCCCTGAACGATGCCCATGGCACGCTGTTGACCATAGAGCGGGAGGTCAACGAACGGGTCGGCTCCACCCGCGGCGCGGACCTCGGCACGATCAAGCAACTGCTTCGGCATGCCGTGCAAATCATCGCCGAGCACGCCCCTCAGCCGGGGGTTTCCAGCCCTGTCGCGGAGGCCGGCGCGGGTATCGATGCCGCCATGTCCACGGCCCCCGCCGCCGCCCCGCCGCGCCTCGCGGGCGAGATCGGCAACCGTGACGATGTGCTGCGCAGCCTCGACCGCATCCTCGGTTACTACACCAGACACGAGCCCTCAAGCCCAGTACCCGTGCTCTTGAGCCGCGCCAAGAGCCTGGTCAGCGCGGATTTCGCCACCATCGTGAGCAACCTGATTCCGGACGGCTTTTCCCAGTTCGAAAAATTGCGCGGGCCTGAAGGTCAACAGTCCGAGTGAAAACGCTTAACCGACGCCCATCCAACACAGCCGCATAGGCAGCGCAGGAGGAAAAATGGCTAACACCAGCAGCCAGAAATTCATCGCCCGTAACCGTGCTCCCCGGGTGCAGATCGAGTACGACGTGGAGCTTTACGGTGCGGAGAAGAAGGTGCAATTGCCCTTCGTCATGGGGGTGATGGCCGACCTTGTCGGCAAGCCCGCCGAGCCGCTGCCGGCGGTGGCCGACCGCAAGTTCCTGGAGATCGATGTCGACAACTTCGACTCGCGGCTCAAGGCGATGAAACCGCGGGTGGCGTTCAACGTGCCCAATGCCCTGACCGGTGAAGGCAACCTGAGCCTGGACATCACGTTCGAGAGCATGGACGACTTCAGCCCGGCCGCGGTGGCGCGCAAGGTCGATGCCCTCAACCAACTGCTTGAAGCCCGCACCCAGCTGGCCAATCTGCTGACCTACATGGACGGCAAGACCGGCGCCGAGGACATGATCATGAAGGCGATCAAGGACCCGGCCCTGTTGCAGGCGCTGGCCAGTGCGCCGAAACCGACCGAACCCGAGCCGCAAGCCTGACAGAGGACGCAGACCATGGCCGAATTGATGAAAGACCCGCAGGCCCAGGCAGACGCCGCGACCGGACAACCGAGCGACTTCGCCGCCTTGCTCCTGCAAGAGTTCAAACCCAAGACCGAGCACGCCCGCGAGGCGGTGGAAAGCGCCGTGCGCACCCTGGCCGAACAGGCCCTGAGCAAGACCGAGCTGATCTCCAACGACGCGATCAAATCCATCGAGTCGATCATCGCCGCGATCGATGCCAAGCTCACCGCGCAGGTCAACCTGATCATGCATCACGCCGATTTCCAGCAGCTGGAAAGCGCCTGGCGCGGCCTGCACTACCTGGTCAACAACACGGAAACCGACGAGCAGTTGAAGATCCGCGTGATGAGCATTGCCAAGGGCGACCTGCACAAGACCCTGAAGAAGTTCAAGGGCACCGCTTGGGACCAGAGCCCGATCTTCAAGAAAATGTACGAAGAGGAATACGGCCAGTTCGGCGGCGAACCGTTCGGCTGCCTGGTGGGCGATTACTACTTCGACCAGTCGTCGCCGGACGTCGAGCTGCTCGGCGAGCTGGCCAAGGTCTGCGCGGCGATGCATGCGCCTTTCATTAGCGCCGCCTCGCCGACGGTGATGGGCATGGGCTCCTGGCAGGAGCTGTCGAACCCGCGCGACCTGAGCAAGATCTTCACCACGCCGGAATACGCGGCCTGGCGTTCGCTGCGCGATTCCGAGGATTCGCGCTACATCGGCCTGACCATGCCGCGTTTCCTCGCCCGCCTGCCCTACGGCGCCAAGACCGACCCGGTGGATGCCTTCGCCTTCGAAGAGGAAGCCACCGGCGCCGACAGCTCCAAGTACACCTGGGCCAACTCGGCCTATGCCATGGCGGTGAACATCAACCGCTCGTTCAAGCTCTATGGCTGGTGCTCGCGGATTCGCGGCGTGGAGTCCGGCGGCGAGGTGCCGAACCTGCCGACGCACACCTTCCCCACCGACGACGGTGGCGTGGACATGAAGTGCCCGACCGAAATCGCCATCGCCGACCGGCGCGAGGCGGAGCTGGCGAAGAACGGTTTCATGCCGCTGCTGCACAAGAAGAACACTGACCTCGCCGCTTTCATCGGCGCGCAATCGCTGCAGAAGCCGGCCGAGTATGACGACCCCGACGCCACCGCCAACGCCAACCTGGCGGCACGCCTGCCCTACCTGTTCGCCACTTGCCGCTTCGCCCATTACCTGAAGTGCATCGTTCGCGACAAGATCGGCTCGTTCAAGGAGAAGGACGACATGCAGCGCTGGCTGCAGAACTGGATTCTCAATTACGTCGACGGCGACCCGGCCCACTCCACCGAAACCACCAAGGCGCAGCACCCCTTGGCCGCGGCGGAGGTGGTGGTCGAGGAGGTCGAGGGTAATCCCGGTTACTACAACTCGAAGTTCTACCTGCGCCCGCACTACCAACTCGAAGGGCTCACGGTATCGCTACGGCTGGTATCCAAGCTTCCCTCCGCCAAGGCGGTTTGATCCATCCCAGATGGCACTCGCCGTGGTGGCGGGTGCACTGCAACGCAGCGTGGCCAATCGCTGGAGCACAGTGGTGTAGACCACTTAAGGAGGCATGATGGCTGTTGATATGTTTATCAAGATCGGCGACGTCAAGGGCGAGTCCCAGGACAAGAACCACAAGGAGGAGATCGACGTGCTCTCCTGGAGCTGGGCCATGGCCCAGTCCGGCAACATGCATGTGGGCGGTGGTGGCGGTGCCGGCAAGGTCAATATCCATGACCTGACGTTGACCAAGTGGGTGGATAAATCCTCCCCCAACCTGATGATGGCCTGCTCCAGCGGCAAGCATTACGACGAGGCCAAGCTGACGGTGCGCAAGGCCGGCGGCGACGATCCGGTCGAGTACCTGACCATCACCCTCAAGGAGGTCCTGGTGTCCTCGATCGGCACCGGCGGCAGTGGCGGCGCGGATCGCCTGACCGAAAACATCGCGCTGAATTTCGGCCAGGTGCTGGTCGACTACCAACCGCAGAAGCAGGACGGCTCCAAGGACGGCGGCCCGGTCAAGTACGGCTGGAATATCCGCCAGAACGTCAAGGTGTGACGACAGCCACCCTGCTGCCACGGCGCAGGGTGCTCGGCTTGTAGCAAGGCCAGGGCGCAACAGGAGGTTCGATAATGGCCAGACCCGCATTCATCAATCTGTGGAACAACTATCCGACTGAAAGCCAGCCTTGCGATGGCGGTTGGGACAATCAATGCGCGATCCGCATGAGCATTACGCTCAACGCCGAGAGAAGCATCCTCGTGGATGGCCACACCTATTCCGAACCGCGTTGCAGCCACGGCCACGCCCGCGGTGCCGAGTCGCTGGCGAACTGGCTGTGGCGCCACCATCTGGGCCGGCCGAGCATCTTTACCGACGCGGCCAAGGCCAAGCAGCAGCTCACGGAGAAGAGCGGGATCATTTTTTTCAAGGATTGCTTTACCCGCAGTGGCGAGACTCGCGCGGCCGGCGACCATATCGATCTGTGGAGCCGCGGTTTCACCAAGACCTACGACGACCCGGCCAACCATTCCGCCCAGGTGTGGTTCTGGGAGCTGTCATGAGTCGGCACCTGCTTCGCCTTGTCGCCGCGGGCCTGTCGTGCCTGATTTTTTCCGCCTGCGCGCAGAACCCGGTCGATAACACCACCCAGGCGCGCTTCCTTGCCCAGGATCTGCTGCTGGAAGAGCGCAATGGCAACTGTCGCCTGCTGGTCCCGGAGCAACCCGGCATCGACCTGAGCCTGAAATGGCCTTGCCAGTTCCACCGTGACGCCAATGGCACGCTGCGCACCAAGCAGGTCGGTACACGCCAGGTGATCCTGGTGGAAAGCAGCGAGCCGATGCCCTCGCCCAGTCGGGATTGCCGTACCGAGATCCAGGCGATACGCAGCACCGGGAAGGGTCTGGAAGCCTCATCGGCGGTGAGCCGGGTGGCCGCCTGCCCGCCATTCCAGTGGGATGAGAAAGTGTTTATCGGCTTGTTCGAACCCGACGTTTGAGCGCACGCAAGGGCTCGGCTCGAAGCCTGCGAATAAGGAGACAGCGATGAACGTCGAGCAGCCGGTGCGTGCAGGCAAGTTGGGCGGGGCCCTCCGGGCCCCGCGGGATCATCTGCGCAGCCTCGGCTGCGCCGACAGGGATAACTGAAGATGGCCGAGCTGACCCTGCAAGAACGCCTGCAACCCTCGTTGCTCGATCGCCTGACCGACGATGATCCACACAACCCGAAAGAAGCCGCCGAGCGCCGCGTCATGTCGATGACCCAGCTGAAAGCGTCCGTGCTGCGCGATCTGGCCTGGCTGTTCAACACCTGCGTGCTGTTCGATCCGGAGCAGGCCGCGCAGATGCCGGCGGGCAGCTCGGTGCTGAATTTCGGCCTGCCGCCCCTGGCCGGACATACCGCCTCGAGTGTCGATGTACAGGCCATCGAAGCCTTGTTCAGCGACACCATCGCCGCTTTTGAACCGCGCATCCTCAAAGGCTCGTTGAAGGTTCGCGCGCGACTCGACGGCAATGACATGAGCCACAACGCCCTGAGCTTCGAGATCGAGGGCGATCTGTGGGCCGAGCCGGTGCCCCTGCGCTTGCTGCTCAGCACCGCCCTCGACCTGGAAACCGGGCACGTCAAGGTGACGCCGGCCGAGCCCGCCAGGAGACGCCAATGAACCCGCGCATGCTCGAGTATTACAACCAGGAGCTGCAGCATATCCGCGAGAGCGCCGCCGAGTTCGCCCAGGAGTTCCCCAAGATCGCCAGCCGCCTGACCCTGTCCGGCATCGAATGCGCCGATCCCTATATCGAGCGCCTGCTGGAGGGCTTCGCCTACCTGAGCGCGCGGGTCCACCTGAAGCTGGACGCCGAATACCCGACCTTTACCCACAATCTGCTGGAAATCGCCTACCCCCATTACCTGGCGCCAACGCCTTCGGTGGTGGTGGTACAACTGGTCGCCGACCCCGACGAGGGCTCGCTGACCAGCGGCTTCAGGGTCGAACGCCACGCCGCCCTGCGCGGCCAGCTCGGCCATGGCGAGCAGACCGCCTGCGAATACCGCAGCGCCCATGCGGTGACGCTGTGGCCGGTGCAGGTCAGCCATGCCGAATACTTCGGCAACCCGGCCGCGACCCTCGGCCGGCTCGCCGCCAGCGAACCCAGGGCCAAGGCCGGGCTGCGCCTGCGCTTGCGCTGCGGTGCCGGGTTGCCGTTCAACGCCCTGGCGCTGGACAGCCTGCCGCTCTACCTCAACGGTGCCGACGAGCAACCTTTCCGTCTGTACGAGCAGTTGCTCGGCAACGCCTGCGCACTGTTTATCAAGAGCGTCGACGGCGACTGGGCCGAGCGCTTGCCTCTGGAGCACCTCAAGCCCCGCGGCTTCGATGATCAGGACGCGGTGCTGCCGGTGGTGCCCCGGGCCTTCCAGGGGTATCGCCTGCTGCAGGAGTATTTCGCCCTGCCCAACCGCTTCCTGTTCGTCGACTTCACCGGGCTGAGCGCCGGTGTGCAGCGTTGCGGCAGCCAGGAACTGGAGTTGGTGGTGCTGTTCGATCGCCTCGACAGCACCCTGGAAGGCACGGTGTCGGCGGCCCAATTCGTGCCCTTCTGCACCCCGGCGGTGAACCTGTTTCCACGCCGCGCCGATCGCATTCACCTGAGCGAGCGGGTGCATGAGCACCAGGTGATCGCCGACCGCACCCGGCCGCTGGATTTCGAGATCCACTCCCTGACCCAGGTCACCGGCCATGGCAGCGGCCCCGAGCAGCCGTTCCAGCCGTTCTATGCGATCCGCGACCCGCTGCGTTATGGCCGCGAGCAGGCCTACTACATCGTCCGCCGCGAGCCGCGGCGCTTGTCCAGCCAGCAACGACGCCGCGGGCCACGCTCGACCTATATCGGCAGCGAAACCTTCGTCTCGCTGGTGGATGTCAACCAGGCGCCCTATCGCCACGACTTGCGCCAGCTCGGTCTCGGCGCCCTGTGCACCAACCGTGACCTGCCGCTGCTGATGCCGGTAGGTATGGGCAAAAGCGATTTCACCCTGGAAGACAGCGCCCCGGTGCTGGCCGTGCGCTGCCTGGCCGGGCCAAGCCGGCCGCGGCCGAGCCGCGCGCACGATGCCAGCGCCTGGCAGCTGATCAGCCAGCTATCGCTGAACTACCTGTCGCTGAGCGAACAGGGCCAGGGTGCCGCGGCGCTACGCGAGTTGCTGCGCCTGTACGGCGACCCCGGCGATGCGGCGCTGCAGTTGCAAATCGAGGGCCTGCGCCAGGTGCGCAGCACGCCCTGCACCCGCAGGTTGCCGATGCCGGGACCGATCGTGTTTGGCCGTGGCCTGGAGATCAGCCTGGAGTTCGACGAAAACGCCTTCCGCGGCACCGGGGTGTACCTGCTGGGCGCGGTGTTCGAGCGTTTCCTGGCCCGTTACGTGTCGATCAACAGCTTCACCGAAACCGTACTGCGCACCACCGAGCGCGGCGAAATCAAGCGATGGCAGGCGCACCCCGGATGTCGACCGAACCTCTGAAACCGCTGCACAGCATCGCCCGGATGGCCGCTGAGCCCTGGGCCTACGACTTCTTCCAGGCGCTGCGGCGCATCGAGTGCGAGGCCAGCGATCGGCCGCGCATCGGCCATTCCCTGCGCTTGCACGACGACCCGCTGCGCCTGGGGCAGAAACCCGACTGCGGCTTCGCCCCCTCGACCCTGGCCCGCATCGAGACCGACCCCGAGGGCGCCGCGCCGCGCATCGAGCAGTTCTTCTTCGGCCTGACCGGGCCCAACGGCCCGCTGCCGCTGCACCTGACCGAATACGCCCGCGATCGTCAGCGCAACAACGGCGACGCCACCTTCACGCGCTTTCTCGACGTGTTCAATCATCGCTTGTTGTGCCTGTTCTATCGCGCCTGGGCCGAGGCGCGGCCGACCGTCAGCCATGACCGCCCCGACCACGACTACTGGTCGATGCGCCTGGCCGCGCTGTCCGGGCGGGGCATGACCAGCCTGCTTGGCCAGGGCCCGATCGCCGACTCGGCGCGTTACCACTTCACCGGCCACCTGGCGGCACAAACCCGCTACCCGGACGGCTTGCGCGCCATCCTGGAGGACTACTTCGGCGTGCCGGTGAGCATCGAGGAGTACATCGGCCAGTGGCTGGAGTTGCCGCAGCGCAGCCAACTGGGCGTGGCGCTCTGCTCGCTCGGCAGCGACCTGAGCCTGGGCACCCACGTCTGGGATCGCCAGCATAAATTCCGCATCCGCCTGGGGCCTTTGAGCCTGGAGCACTACCGGCGCCTGCTGCCCGGCCAGGAAAGCTTCGGCGAACTGGCCGCCTGGGTCGCCGAGTACCAGGGCGAGGAGCTGGATTGGGAAGTCAATCTGCTGCTGCGGCACCAGGAAGTGCCGCGCATCGATCTCGACGGCCAGACCCGCCTGGGCTTCGACACCTGGCTCGGCAGCCCGTCGACGGATGCCGGCGACCTGCTGCTGGCCCGCGAATACGCCAGCCACACCACCCCCTCAAGGAGCTGCGATCATGAGTGAGATCAGCCGCGTCGCGCTGTTCGGCAAGTTGAACAGCCCGGCCTACAAGGCCATCGAAGCCGCCACGGTGTTCTGCAAACTGCGCGGCAACCCCTATGTGGAACTGGTGCATTGGCTGCATCAGCTCCTGCAATTGCAGGACAGCGACCTGCACCGCCTGGTCCGCCAGTTCAGCCTCGACCCGGCGCGCCTGTCCAGGGATATCACCGACGCCCTGGACCGCCTGCCGCGTGGCTCGACCTCGATCACCGACCTGTCCTTGCAGGTCGAGGAAGCCGCGGAGCGCGGCTGGGTCTATGGCAGCCTGCTGTTCGGCGAGAGCCAGGTGCGCAGCGCCTACCTGATCGTCGGCATGCTCAAGACACCGAGCCTGCGCCACGCGCTCTCGGCCATCTCCCGCGAGTTCGACAAGATCAAGGTGGAGCACCTGATCGAGCGCTTCGACGAATACCTCGGCGACTCGCCGGAAAATGGCCTGGCCGCCAGCGACGGTTTCAACGCCGCCGCCACGCCGGGCGAAGCCAGCGGTGCCATGGCGCCCAGCGCGCTGGGCAAGCAGGAGGCGCTCAAGCGCTTTACTGTGGACCTCACCGAACAGGCCCGCAGCGGCAAACTCGACCCCATAGTCGGGCGCGACGAGGAGATTCGCCAACTGGTCGACATCCTGATGCGCCGCCGGCAGAACAATCCCATCCTCACCGGCGAGGCCGGGGTCGGCAAGACCGCGGTGGTCGAGGGCTTCGCCCTGCGCATCGTCGCCGGCGACGTGCCGCCGAGCCTCAAGGATGTCGAACTGCGCAGCCTGGACGTCGGCCTGTTGCAGGCCGGCGCGAGCATGAAGGGCGAGTTCGAGCAGCGCCTGCGCCAGGTCATCGAGGATGTGCAGGCCTCGCCCAGGCCGATCATTCTGTTTATCGACGAGGCCCATACCCTGGTCGGTGCCGGCGGCGCGGCCGGTACCGGCGATGCCGCCAACCTGCTCAAACCGGCCTTGGCCCGTGGCACCCTGCGCACCGTGGCGGCAACCACCTGGGCCGAATACAAAAAGCACATCGAGAAGGACCCTGCCCTGACCCGGCGCTTCCAGGTGGTGCAGGTCGACGAGCCGTCTGAGGCCAAGGCGATCCTGATGATGCGCGGCGTCGCCTCGACCATGGAGCAGCATCACAAGGTGCAGATCCTCGACGAGGCGCTGGAGGCCTCGGTCAAGCTGTCGCACCGTTATATTCCGGCCCGGCAGCTGCCGGACAAATCGGTGAGCCTGCTCGATACCGCCTGCGCGCGGGTCGCCATCAGCCTGCATGCGGTGCCGGCGGAGGTGGACGACAGCCGCCGACGCATCGAGGCGCTGAGCACCGAGCAGGCGATCATCGGCCGCGAGCAGGCGATTGGCATTGCCATCGGTACTCGCCAACAGGATGTCGAGGCGGCCCTCGGCGAGGAACGCCAACGCCTGGCGACCCTGGAGAGTCGCTGGAGCGAAGAGAAGGCCCTGGTCGATGAACTGCTGGCGACCCGCGCCACCCTGCGCACCGCCGCCGAACCGCTGGAGGACACCAGCGGCAAGGCCGATGCGCCATCGCCGCGCCTGGATGCAGCCGAACGCACGGCATTGCGCGACAAGCTCGGCGAGCTGCAGAGCCGCCTCGCGGCCTTGCAGGGCGAAAACCCGTTGATTCTGCCTACCGTGGATTACCAGGCGGTCGCCGCGGTGGTCGCCGACTGGACCGGCATCCCGGTCGGGCGCATGGCGCGCAACGAAATCGACACCGTGCTCAGGCTCGACGAGCACATGAAAAAACGCATCATCGGCCAGGACCATGCCCTGGCGATGATCGCCAAGCGCATCCAGACCTCCCGTGCCGGGCTGGACAACCCCAGCAAACCGATTGGCGTATTCCTCCTCGCCGGCACCTCGGGCGTGGGCAAGACCGAAACCGCCCTGGCCCTGGCCGAGGCCCTGTACGGCGGCGAGCAGAACATCATCACCATCAACATGAGCGAGTTCCAGGAGGCGCACACCGTCTCCACCCTCAAGGGCGCCCCGCCCGGCTATGTCGGTTACGGCGAAGGCGGCGTGCTGACCGAGGCGGTGCGGCGCAAACCCTACAGCGTGGTGTTGCTGGACGAGGTGGAAAAGGCCCACCCGGACGTGCACGAAATCTTCTTCCAGGTGTTCGACAAGGGGGTGATGGAGGACGGCGAAGGCCGCCTGATCGATTTCAAGAACTGCCTGATCCTGCTCACCACCAATGCCGGCACCGAGATGATCGCCAGCCTGTGCCGCGACCCGCAACGGCTGCCCGATCCCGATGCCATCGCCAAGGCCCTGCGCGAGCCATTGCTCCAGGTCTTCCCGCCGGCCCTGCTCGGGCGCCTGGTGACCGTCCCCTACTACCCGCTGAGCGACGAGATGCTCAAAGCCATCACCCGCCTGCAACTGGAACGGATCAAGAAGCGCGTGGAAAGCGGACACAAGGTGCCCTTCGCCTACGACGACAGCGTGGTCGACCTGATCGTCTCGCGCTGCACCGAGATCGAGAGCGGCGGACGGATGATCGACGCCATCCTGACCAATACCCTGTTGCCGGACATGAGCCGGGAATTTCTCACCCGCATGCTCGAGGGCAAGCCGCTGGCGGGCGTGCGCATCAGCCAACGGGACAACGCGCTGCATTACACATTCGACCCGCATGTTGGCGAGACGAGCGACTGACGCCCGAACGCGAGCCAGAGGAAGCCGTTTATGGCAATCACACAAAGCACCCGCTTGGTGCAGGTCGACAGCCCCCTCGGCGGCGAGGTCCTGCTGCTGCAGGGCATGGAAGGCAGCGAGGAGCTGGGGCGGTTGTTCCATTACGAACTGGACCTCACCTCCGAAGACCGGGCGATCAAGTTCGACCAGTTGCTGGGCAAGCCGATGGGCCTGACCCTGGAGCTGCACGACGGCGGCAAACGCTACTTTCACGGCATTGCCTGCGGCTGCCGGCAACTGACCGGCCACGGCCAGTTCGCCGGTTATCGGGTCAGCCTGCGGCCCTGGTTCTGGCTGCTCACGCGGACTTCGGACTGCCGGATTTTCCAGAACAAGACCGTGCCGGACATCATCAAGCAGGTGTTCCGCGACCTCGGTTTCTCCGACTTCGAAGACAGCCTGAGCGGCAGCTACCGCGAGTGGGAATACTGCGTGCAATACCGCGAGACCAGCTTCGACTTCATCAGCCGGCTGATGGAGCAGGAAGGCATCTACTACTACTTTCGCCATGAGAAAGCGCGTCATATCCTGGTGCTGGCCGACGCCTACGGCGCCCACTCGACGGTGGCCAACTACGCCTCGGTGCCCTTCTACCCGCCCGATCAGCAGATGCGCGAGCGCGACCACTTCTACGACTGGCAACTGGCGCGGGAAGTCCAGCCTGGCTCGCTGGCGTTGAACGACTACGACTTCCAGCGCCCCGGCGCCAGCCTCGAAGTGCGCTCCAGCGTGTCACGCAGCCACAGCAACGGCGACCATCCGCTCTACGACTACCCGGGCGAATACGTACAGAGCAAGGATGGCGAGCATTACGCACGCACCCGTATCCAGGCCATTCACAGCCAGTTCGAGCGCGTGCAGTTGCGCGGTCGTGCGCGCGGTCTGGGCTGCGGGCATCTGTTCAAGCTGACCGGCTACGAGCGCGCCGACCAGAATCGCGAATACCTGGTGGTGGTCGCACGCTACCAGATCCGCCAGGAGCTGTATGAAAGCGGGCAGCTGGACCTGGCCGAGCAGTTCATCAGCGAGCTGGACTGCATGGATGCCAGCCAGGCCTTCCGCCCCCTGCCCCTGACCCCCCTGCCCATTGTCCGCGGGCCGCAGACCGCCAGGGTGGTAGGCCCCGCTGGCGAGGAGATCTGGACCGACCAGTATGGCCGGGTCAAGGTGCATTTCTATTGGGATCGCCACGACCAATCCAACGAAAACAGCTCCTGCTGGATGCGCGTGTCACAGGCCTGGGCCGGCAAGAACTGGGGGTCGGTGCAGATCCCGCGGATCGGCCAGGAAGTGATAGTCGGCTTCCTCGAAGGCGACCCGGATCGCCCGATCATCACCGGCCGCGTCTATAACGCCGAACAGACCGTGCCCTACGAACTGCCGGCCAATGCCACCCAGAGCGGGGTGAAAAGCCGCTCGAGCAAGGAGGGCTCGCCAGCCAACTTCAATGAAATCCGCATGGAGGACAAGAAAGGCGCGGAGCAGTTGTTCATCCACGCCGAGAAGAACCAGGACATCGAGGTCGAGAACGATGAGACCCACTGGGTCGGCCACGATCGCAGCAAGACCATCGACAACGACGAAACCGTGCACGTCAAACACGACCGCACCGAAACCGTCGATAACAACGAAACCATCACCATCGGTGTGGATCGCAAGGAAAAGGTCGGCAATAACGAGACCATCTCCATCGGGGTGAACCGTACCGAGGATGTCGGCAGCGACGAGCAAATCACCATCGGCGCGAATCGCACCGAGAAGGTGGGCAACAACGAGACCATCACCATAGGCGCGGACCGCAAGGAAAAGGTCGGTGCCAACGAAACCATCAGCATCGTCAGCAACCGCACCGAGGACGTGGGCGGCAACGAGACCATCGACATCACCGGCAACCGCAACGAAACGGTCAAGGGCAACGAAGGTATCGAGATCAACGGCAACCAGAGTACCCAGATCGGCAAGAACGAATCCCGCGACGTTGCCCAGAACCGCACCACCAACATCCAGCAGAACGACAGCCTGGACGTCGGCAAGAACTTCTCCCTCACCGCCGGCGACTCCATCACCCTGACCACGGGCGCGGCCAGCATCACCATGAAGAAGGACGGCACCATCATGATTCGCGGCAAGGACATCACCATCGACGGCTCCGGCGCCATCAACATCAAGGCCAACAGGAACGTTGTGGTCAAAGGCCAGAAGATCCTGCAGAACTAGGGCCTGTTTTTAACGCAGCATGGCCCGCGTAGCGCCAAAGGCGCCCAGCGCGCAGCCACTTTTCGTACAGAGCCAGCACAGTGGAGGTGTGTATATGACGATTCAGTACCCGCTACCCATACAGGCCCGCATCGACGCAGTGGTCATTGGCACCCTGCTCGAGCTGCCGCACGCCAGTGCGCCCAGGGTCCTTTACCCGGGTTGCCCGAATGCCAGCGGCGTTGTTGCCCGCTGCACCGCGCTGCTGGGGCCTGCGGATATCGGCGGCCAGGTCGCGCTGATGTTCGAAGGCGGCGACCCGGCTTGCCCATTGGTGATCGGCCGCCTGCTCGGCGCGGATGCCCCGCCCGAGCCAGCCGCCAGCGTGCGGCTGGACGACCATTGCCTGGAACTGAGTGCCGAACGCGAGATCGTGCTGCGTTGCGGCAAGGCCAGCATCACCCTGACCCGCGCAGGCAAAGTGATTATCCAGGGCGCCTACCTGTCCAGCCGCTCCAGCGGGGTCAACCGCATCAAGGGCGGTTCGGTGCAGATCAACTAGACAGGTATCCGGCCTATGGAACTGCTCAACGCCAGCAAACTGCTTGCGGCCTATACCCAGGGCCTGGAGCCCGATGGCCGCGAATCCCTGGTGGTGGTGGCCAAAGGCACCTTCAACCTGCCCCTGGACGGCCGCGCGGCCACCCTCGCCGAGACCCAGCAACCGCTGCTGATGGCCGACACCTTCCTCGGCGAGCCGGGCCTCAGCGCCCCGCTGCAGGAAATGGACTTCGCCCCGGTCAAGCCATGCTGCGATGTGTTGGTCCGCGGCAAGGCCTACGCGCCAGGCGGGCGCCCCGTGACGCAGCTGACCGCGGGCATTCGCGTCGGGCGGATGAGCAAGGCTTTTTCCGTCCTCGGTCCACGGCAATGGCAATCGGGGCTGTTGGGCGTTGCTCCCGGCTTGCCGCAGCCGTTTACCAAGCAGGACATCTCCTACGCCCGGGCGTTTGGCGGCAGCCATCCGATCGCCAACGACCCCCAATTGCGTCACTGCTACCTGGACAATCCGATCGGTTGCGGCTGGTACCCGCGCAGCGCCGACAGTGCCGACATCGTCGGTATGCCGATGCCAAGCACCGAGGAGTTGGGCAAACCGATCGACAGTCCCTCTGGCGACTTCCACCCCATGGCCCTCGGCCCCATCGGCCGTGGCTGGCCGCAACGCGCCCGCTTCGCCGGCACCTACGACGATGCCTGGCTGGCCGACTGTTTTCCCTTTCTGCCGGCGGATTTCGACAACCGCTACTTTCAGGCGGCCCCTGAGGATCAGCAGACCCACTACCTGCGCGGTGGCGAGGATGTGCTGTTGCTCAACCTCACGCCCCAGGAGCGCGCGGGCTTTCGCATTCCCGAAATGCAGGTGCCGGTGACCTTCTTCCTGAAAAAAGGCGGTCATGAAACCGTGCAGGCGGTGATCGACACCCTGCTGATCGACACCGACACGCAACGCGTCGAGATCACCTGGCGCACCCGCCGCCCGCTCAAGCGCAACCTGTTCGAAATCGCCCAGGTGTTGGTGGGCAGCATGTCCACGGGCTGGTGGCGCGCCCGCGAACTGGGCAAGGACTACTACCCGTCGCTGTCGGCGCTGGTGAAAGCCAAGCGCACGCCCGAGGAGACGCACTGATGGCCGCGCTTTGCATCATCGGTTCCGGCATGGTCAGCGCCGTTGGCCTTAGCGCCCCCGCGAGCTGCGCGGCGATCCGTTGCGCTATCGATAACTTCCAGGAGACCCGTTTCATTGACCAGGCAGGGGAATGGTTGGTCGGCGCGCCCGTGATCCTGCCTGAGCCGTCCTCCGGATATGCACAACTGGTGGGAATGGCCAGCATGGCCATCGCAGAGTGCCTGTCCGGTCTGTCCGACGAGGACGTCCACGACATACCGCTGCTGCTCGGCGTGGCCGAGAGCGACCGGCCAGGACGCCTGGAGCGCCTGGACGAGTCCTTGCTGCTGGCCATCGAGGAGCGCCTCGGCCAGCGCTTTCACGAGCGCTCCTGCGTGATCCCGCGGGGCCGGGTGAGCGCCGCGGTGGCATTGATCAACGCACGTAGACTCATCAAGCAGGGATTTTCGAAGGTACTGATCGCAGGTGTCGATTCCTATCTCACCGGGGCGACGCTCGCGGCCTATCAGGAGCGAGACCGGCTACTCAGCAGTCATTGCGACAACGGCTTCATTCCTGGCGAAGGAGCTGCGGCGATACTGGTGACGGCCGTGCGGGCCAGCGAAGAGCCGCAACTGCTATGCCTTGGGCTTGGTTTCGGAAGGGAAAAAGCTACTGTCGAAAGCGAGGGGCTGCCATTCCGCGCGGACGGGCTCACTCAGGCGGTGAAAGCGGCGTTCGATGACTGCGGCTTCGGCTTCGAGCATGTCGACTATCGTCTCGCCGACCTGACGGGTGAGCAATATTACTTCAAGGAAGCCGCGCTGGCCCTGAGCCGGACGCTGCGGGTACACAAGGAGCGCGTCGAGCTCTGGAGCCCCGCGGACTGCATCGGCGAGTGCGGGGCAATGACCGGACCCGCGCTGCTGTGCATTGCCCTGGCTGCCTCGCGCAAAGGCTACGGCCACAGCGCGCAGGTACTCTGCCATTCGAGCAATGATGGGGGCGAGCGTGCGGCGATGGTGCTCGGCTACCAGCCTGTGAGGGCGAACTAGATGGCCAATGAGGTCTACGCCAATGGTCGAGAACTTTCCTGCAAGTCGGCCTCGGGGAAATCGATAGCCTCGTTTCCCGACGTCTGCTTCACCCCGCCACAGGCACCGCCTACCCCCATGGGCGTACCGATCCCCTATCCGAATACCGGCATGTCGAAGGACACGACGCAGGGCAGTCGGACCGTCAAGATCACCGGCAAGGAAGTGATGCTCAAGAATAAGAGCCATTTCAAGAAGAGCTATGGCGACGAGGCAGGTCGAGCGCCGAAGAAAGGCATTATCACCAGTACCAACACCGGGAAGGTCTATTTCATCTCCTGGTCGATGGACGTGAAGTTCGAAGGATTGAACGTCGTTCGCCATCTCGACCTGACCACCCACAACCACAATCCGTCTCCTGGCAACACGGCAACCTGGCCGCACACCTCGAAGATGAAGGCGGCCTTCAAGCCGGGCGGCAAGTGCGCCGGCATGGAACACCTGCGCCTGCAGCCCTATAGCAAGGCCTGTCCGAACACAGCGGGCGGAGCGGCGCAAACCGGCCACCATCTGATACCCGGCCGCTGCATGCGCGGCAAGACCGGTTACAGTCACTCGAAAGCCCCGGTGATCTGCGTGTCGCGCGGCAACCAGCACCAGGGTTCGCACAAGCGCTGCCATGCGAAGTTCGATCCGGTCGAATTGGACCACTTCGACAAGGGCAAGCCGTTCAAATACGAAACCGCACGCAACACTGCGGCCGCCTCGGCAGGAGGCGCACTGAGCCCCCCGCGCGACCTGACGAAAAAAGAGCAGGAGTGCGTCGCCTTCCAGCTCGACCAGTACTACAAGGCCAAGCCGAAGAAAGGACCTGGCTGCACCAACCCTTCGAACCTCCGTGCCTCGGGCGCAGCGGGCAAAGTCATACCACCCGCACGTTCCGCACCAGCCCCCGCAGGACGCCCATAGGATCTGAACCATGGCAAAGAGCGAAACCGCCCTCTACTTCACCAACATTATCGCGATCGGACCGGAGCAGGCGCTGCTCGGCGGGCATCTCTATCTGGAGGGCGCGGAGCCCAGCGTAACCCGGGTGATGATGATCGACCAGGACGACTGGTTCCATGTCTACGACATTCCCGAGGTGGTCTACAGCGCTCTGCAGAGAGCACCGCTGCGCGGGCAGCAGAAAGGTAACTACTGTTTCCTCGGGCGGGCCGGGCTACTCCGTGAACACCCCTCCGGGCAGTCCAGCACCGACACCACGCTGGACATCGACAATGTCTACCTGATGGATCTCTGCGAGGTGGATGGCGAACTGTATGCCTGCGGCACACAGAACCAGGTATTGAGGCAAAGCAAGGGCGTCTGGCAGCGCATCGACCAGGGGCTCTATGTTCCGTTGGAGGACGAGGTCACGGCCTGCCTAAACGGCATTGACGGGTTCTCGCGCGCCGACGTCTATGCCGTCGGCGATGGCGGCGCCATCTGGCACTGGGACGGCAATGGCTGGCAGGCATCGGTGGCACCCACCAACCTGCCGCTTTACTGCGTGCACTGCGCCGCCGATGGTGTGGTGTACATCGGCGGGTCCGGCGGGATCCTGCTACGAGGCAGCGCGCAGGCGGGATGGACAGATATCGGTGATCGCGACCTGTGCGCCGAAGTGCTGGAAAACATGGTTGAGTTCGCCGGCAAGCTCTACGTGACCGCAACCGACCAGCTGCTCGAGTACGACGGCATGCAGCTGCGCGAGACCAAGGTGCCGCTGAGGGGCAAAAAGGCCTACTACGCCATCGATGCCAAGCCCGATGTGCTGTGGGTGGCAGGCGACGAATGCGTGCTCAGTTTCGATGGCAGCACCTGGCGGCGCCATGTTTGCCCAGAAAACTGATCGATGACGAGCCTCAGTATCGTCATCGACCAGCATATTGAGGAGGCCACCTTTCTGGCCGGCCTGCGCGACCTTGCCGTGCACGCCCCGCACTACGACCTGGCGCACCTGCTCGATCTCGACAAGCGCATCGAAGCTCATCTGGATGCTTTGCAGATAGGCGGGCTAAAGAGCCTGGACCTGGTGCTCCAGCAGCTCAACCCCAACGCCCAGGGCGAGATATTCGCGGCCACGGTGCTGGCCTTCGAAGCCGCCAATACTTGCGCAATGACCCAGTTGGCCGAACATCTGCGCGCCCACCCCGACGGTGCCCGTTATATGGGTGCCGCGCTGGGCTGGCTGGACTGGCCCCGAGTCGAACCCTGGGTGGAGAAGCTGCTCGGCTCGCCGGAAGCGTTGTTCCGCCGCCTCGGCCTGGCCGCCTGCGGCATGCACCGCCACGACCCAGGCCCCGCCCTGCTGGCTGGACTGTCCCATGCCGATCCCGGCGTGCTGGCGCGGGCCGCTCGTACTGCCGGGGAGCTGCGCCGTCGTGACCTGATGCCGGCGATTCGTGCCCACCGGCAGCACAAGGATACAGCCCCACGCTTCTGGGCCAACTGGGCCACCGCGCAGATGGGCGATGAAGAAGCGCTGGAGCCGCTACGCCAGTTCGCCGAGCAAGCGGGCGAATTCCAGTACCGCGCGCTCTGCGTATTGCTGGCCTGGCAAAAACGCGAGCGCAGCATCGCCTGGATCCGCCAGTTGATGCAGAACCCCGAGCAGCGGCGCATCGGCATCCAGGCGGTTGGGCTACTGGGCGATCCGGTCAGTGTGCCCTGGCTGATCCAGCAGATGATCGACCTGCCGCATGCCCGCGTCGCTGGCGAGGCCTTCAGCCTGATGACTGGCGCTGACCTGGCGCTGCTCGATCTGGAGTTGCAGGACCTGCCGGATTTCGATGCCGGCCCGAACGACGACCCTGAGGATGCCAATGTCGTCATGGACCCCGATGAGAACCTGCCCTGGCCCGACCCGCCGTTGATCGCAGCCTGGTGGCAAGCCCATGGAGGCGATTTCCAGGCGGGCGTGGGTTATGCGCTGGGGCTGCAACAGAGCGAAAACAGTTATCGGCAAGCGCTTATCCGCGGCCAGCAACGCCAGCGTATCGCCGCGGCATGCGGCATCGCGCGCTTGCGGCCGACCGAAGTGCTTTTCCCCACCAGCGCCCCCGCCTGGCGGCAAAAGGCATTATTGGGAGAGCCTGCGGGGTTCGGGCGCTGAGCCGGCAACCGCCTGGATGGCACCGGGCTCCCCCCGCTAACGCCAGCGCATTCTCCCCACGCCTTATCGCGCGACCGAGGCCACGCCGCGATTCAACTGTTCACGTAGAAATTCGATAAACACCTGCACCGGTCGCGAACCCTGGCGGTGCTGCGGGTAGACCGCCGACAAGGCCAGGGGCTCGGGCTCGAAGCCGTCCAGCAGCGACACCAGCCGCCCGTCCTTGAGCGCGGCCTCGACGATAAAGGTCGGCAGGTAAGTGATGCCCATGCCGGCGATGGCCGCGTCCTTGAGCAATTCGCCGTTGTTGACCCGCATCCTGCCGGTGACGTTGACCAGCAAGGGCTTGTTGCCCTGCCCTTCGAAACGCCACTGCACCTGGCGGCCGTGGCCGTAAGGCAGGCAGTCGTGGCCCTGTAGCTCCTCGGGCCTGAGCGGGGTGCCGCGCTCGGCCAGGTAGGCCGGGCTGGCGCAATACACCCGCTGGATCGAGGCGATGCGTCGGGCGATCAGCGTCGAGTCTTCCAGCACGCCGATGCGCAAGGCCAGGTCGTAGCCCTCGCCGAGCAGGTCCACCGGGCGGTCGCTAAGATCGACCTCGACCGCGACATCGCGATAGCGCTGCAGGAACAGCGGCAGCAGTTCCCCCAGATGGGCCATGGCGAACGACAGCGGCGCGCTCAGGCGAATGGTGCCCCGGGGCTCGACGGTCTGGCCGGCGATGCCCTGCTCCACCTGCTCGACTTCGCTGAGCAGGCGCAGCGCCGACTCGTAGTAGCTCTGCCCCAGGGGCGTCACGTCCAGGCGCCGGGTCGAGCGATTGAGCAAGCGCACGCCCAGGCGTTCTTCCAGTTGCATCAGGCGCCGGCTGACGAACTGCTTGGACAGGCCCAACTGGTCCGCCGCCGCGGTGAAGCTGCCGGAGTCCATGACCTGGCAAAAAATACGCATGTCTTCGAACGGGTTCATTGTCACTCTCTGGTTGACAGCTGAACGCTTTATAGCGGCTTTCTGGCTTTCCGGCACCTCATCAGTCCGTGTCCTGGTTAAAAAAATGCCCGCACAATGGCGGGCATTTTTTCAGCTCAGCGATGACGCAAGGCTTATTTGGCAGTGAATGCCGAGTAGCTGTTCATCAGGTTGCGGTAGTTCGGGATACGCTGCGACAACAGGTTGGCCAGGCCTTCCATGTCGTTGCGCCAGTCGCGCTGCAGCTCGCACGCCACGGCGAACCAGTTGACCAGTTGCGCGCCGGCGGCGGCCATGCGGGCCCAGGCGGCCTGCTGCACCACCTCGTTGAAGGTACCGGAAGCGTCGGTCACGACGAACACGTCAAAACCTTCTTCCAGTGCGCACAGGGTCGGGAACGCCACGCAGACGTCGGTCACCACGCCGGCGATGATCAGTTGCTTGCGGCCGGTGGCCTTGATCGCCTTGACGAAGTCTTCGTTGTCCCAGGCGTTGATCTGGCCTGGACGAGCGATGTAGGGCGCATCCGGGAACATCTGCTTCAGCTCGGGTACCAGTGGGCCGTTCGGGCCGGATTCGAAGCTGGTGGTGAGGATGGTCGGCAGTTTGAAGAACTTGGCGCAGTCGGCCAGGGCCAGCACGTTGTTCTTGAACTCGTTCGGCGAGAAATCCTGGACCAGCGAGATCAGGCCGGTCTGATGGTCGACCAGCAGGACAACGGCGTCATTAATGTCCAGACGTTTGTAGGGTACGTTGCTCATGTGAAACTCCTAGGTGGGTGGATGTCGCTATGGGTGCCGGCCGCTGCGGCCGGCACAGTTGTTGATCGTCAGAAGGCAAAGCACGAGCAGCCGAAGGCGCCCCAGAACCCCTGGAAGTCACTGACCGGCACATTCGACAACCGCGCCCGCTCATGGCTGTGGGAGTGCACCGCGCACGGGCCGCTGCACTGGTGCACCTGGGCCACCAGCGGCGAGGTCGGACGCCAGTGCCCCGGCACCTTGACCACCGGCGACCAGTCCGGCAGCACCGGCACCATGGGCGGCGAGAGCTTGGAGAAGTCGCCGGCGGCGTACACCACCTTGCCGTCGACCACGGTCAGCACCGACTCGATCCACTTGATGGCCTCTTCCTCGACGCTGAAGAAGTCCGCGGACAGGGCCGCCAGGTCCGCCAGCTGGCCGACCTTGATCTGGCCCTTCTTGCCCTGCTCCGAGGAGAACCAGGCGCTGCCGTGGGTGAACAGTTCCAGCGCGGTCTGCCGCGGCAGGCCTTCGGCGTGCAACTCCATGCCGCCCACGGTCTTGCCGCTGACCATCCAGTACAGCGAGGTCCAGGGGTTGTAGCTGGAAACCCGGGTGGCGTCGGTGCCGGCGCCCACCGGCACGCCTTCGGCCAGCATGCGCTTGATCGGCGGGGTCTGTTCGGCGGCCTTGGCGCCGTAGCGATCGACGAAGTATTCGCCCTGGAACGCCATGCGGTCCTGGATCGCGATGCCGCCACCGAGGGCGCGAACCCGCTCGATGTTTTTCGGCGTGATGGTTTCGGCGTGGTCGAAGAACCACGGCAGGCCATTGAACGGAATGTCGCGGTTGACCTTCTCGAACACGTCGAGCATGCGCGAGATCGACTCGTCGTAGGTGGCGTGCAGGCGGAATGGCCAGCGCTGTTCCACCAGATGGCGTACCACCGGCTCCAGTTCCTGCTCCATGGTCTGCGGCAGGTCCGGACGCGGTTCGAGGAAGTCCTCGAAGTCGGCGGCGGAGAACACCAGCATTTCCCCGGCGCCGTTATGGCGCAGGAAGTCGTCGCCCTGGTGCAGCTTGACGCTGCCGGTCCAGTTCTTGAAGTCGGTGAGTTCTTCCTTGGGCTTCTGGGTGAACAGGTTGTAGGCGATGCGCACCGTCAACTGCTGCTCCCGGGCCAGTTGCTCGATCACCGCGTAGTCGTCGGGGTAGTTCTGGAAGCCGCCGCCGGCGTCGATGGCGCTGGTCAGGCCCAGGCGATTGAGTTCGCGCATGAACTGGCGGGTCGAGTTGACCTGGTATTCCAGCGGCAGCTTCGGCCCCTTGGCCAGGGTCGAATAGAGAATCATCGCGTTGGGCCGCGCCACCAGCATGCCGGTGGGTTCGCCGTTGCTGTCACGGACGATCTCGCCGCCCGGCGGGTTCGGTGTGTTGCGGGTGTAGCCGGCGACCCGCAGGGCCGCGCGGTTGAGCAAGGCGCGGTCGTACAGGTGCAGGACGAACACCGGGGTGTCCGGCGCCGCCTGGTTGAGTTCTTCCAGGGTCGGCATGCGTTTTTCGGCGAACTGGAATTCGTTCCAGCCACCCACCACTCGCACCCACTGCGGGGTCGGCGTGCGGTCGGCCTGGTCCTTGAGCATGCGCAGGGCGTCGGCCAGCGAGGGCACGCCTTCCCAGCGCAGTTCCAGGTTGTAGTTCAGGCCGCCGCGGATCAGGTGCAGGTGCGAGTCGTTGAGACCGGGGATCACCGTGCGGCCCTTGAGGTCGATGACCTGGGTGCCGCTGCCGCGCAAGGCCATGGCCTCGGCATCGGTGCCCACCGCGACGAAGCGCCCCTGGCTGATGGCGACCGCGCTGGCGCGGGGTTTCTCACGGTCGACGGTGTGGAATTGACCATTGAACAGAATCAGATCGGCGTTCATCGGATGTCCTTCTGAATGGGAAGAGGCAAGGGACAGCCGCGGCCAGAAAGCCGCCGCGGCGCTGAGCAAGGATCCCGCGGCGAGCAATTGGCGGCGCAGCGGATCGGTCGGGTCATCGTTATTGGCCATGGCCGGGCTCCAGGTGTCGATCGGCGACAGAGGCTTGCAGCCAGGGTGCGAACAACCGGGTCGCCAGGGGCATGAACAGGTAGACCACCGAGAGCACGATGGTCAGGGTGATCAGGAAGGTGGCGACCACGTAGTTGGCTAGCAAGGCATTCAGTTGCAGCACAGGCCCCCAGATCAACGGCACCAACAGGGTGTGCGGCAGAATTACCAGCATAGTCAACAGCGCCTGCTTCCACCGTGGCGGTGGCGAGGCGGCATCGGCCTGGGTGGAAAACCAGAACTCGTGGACCGGCTGGACTTCGGTCTGGTCGCCGTCGGCCAGCATCGGCGCGGCTTCGTCCACCAGCGCCTGGCGTTGCGGCGAGTCGAGCCAGCGCTGCATCGCCTCGGTGGAGCAGAAACGCAGCACGCAGGTGAACAGGTCGAGGCCAGCGCTCTTGCCGCGAATCACGTCCACGCCCAGATGCCCCTCGTGCTGCCCGGCGATACCGACGATGCGCCGCAACCAGGCTTCATAGGGCGCTTCCAGGCCAGCCTTGACCCGGTGCTTGACGATCAGGGTCACGACCTCATTGGCATCCGGCCGCGCAGTGGCTTCGAGGCGATTGGAATCAGACATAACGCAAGGCTCCGGTGAAACGATCATTGAGGGCCAGCCGTCCCGGGCCGGCGATCAGGATGCTGCTGAACAGGATCAACAGCAGCCAGGCGAACTGCCCTTCGGCCAGGCTCCATTGCGGGTGCACCACCAGCAGTGCCACCAGCAGCACCGCGAGAATCGGCAGGCAGGCCAGGCGCACCGCCACCCCGACGACAATCAGCAAGGGGCACAGCACCTCGGCGAAAATCGCCAGCATCAGCGTCAGGTTGGCGCCGAGCTGGAATGGGTCCTCGATGCGTTGCAGCTCGGCGCTGTAGTCGAGCAGTTTCGGCAGGCCGTGTACCCACAGCAGAAACAAGCCGGCGCTGACCCGCAGAAACAGCAGCCCGAGGTCCCGGGCCCGTTCATCCCATGGTGAAGCGTTCATTGGCGCACCCGCACACGTTGAAAAGTCCCCGGCGTCGACGCCGAGATTGCATGGTGCCGCTGCGCGGGCGGGAAAAATTGAACATATGTGCTCTCTTTGCCCCAGCGCCCGGCGCGACCGCCCGCGCCTAGGCGGAGTGGATCTTCAAGGGCTCGGACATGAACTGGGCAATCCGCGAACGCAACCAGCGCTCGGCCGGATCGTTGTCGTGCACCCCGCTCCAGGCCATGGACAGCTGCGCCGCCTCGATGGCGAACGGCGGGTCCTCGGCGCGCAAGGCGCAGCCTTCGACCAAGGCACAGGCCGCGTAATCGGGCACGGTGGCGATCATCTCGGTGCCGGCGAGCAAGGCCCGCAGACCGCTGAACTGCGGCACGCCCAACACCACCCGGCGGGTACGCCCGACCTTGGCCAGGTCGAGGTCGATATTGCCGCTCAGGTCGCCGGAGAACGACACCATGGCGTGGGGTCGCCGGCAGTATTCGTCGAGGGTCAAGGGCTCGGGGCGGTTGTCGCCACGCAGCACCTTGCAGCCGATGTCCCGCAGCTTCTTGCGCTTGGCATTGGCCGGCAATTCGGTGGTGTAGCTGACCCCGACCGAGATCTCCCCGGAGGCCAGCAAGGCCGGCATCAACAGGTAGTTGGCCCGGCGCACCACCACGACTATGCCCGGGGCCTCCTCGCGCAACTGGCTCAACAGCGGCGGGAACAGGCCGAACTCGGCATCGTCCGACAGGCCGATGCGGAACAGGTCGCAGCTGGTCGCCGGATCGAATTCCTTGGCCCGGCTGACCGCGCCCGAGATCGCGTCCATCGCCGGTTGCAGCTCCTTGAGGATCACCAGCGCCCGGGCCGTCGGCTCCATCGCGCGACCGTTGCGCAACAGCAGCGGATCGTCGAACAGGTCGCGCAGGCGCCCCAGGGCAGCGCTCACCGCGGGCTGGCCCATGAACAGTTTTTCCGCGACCCGGGTCAGGTTCTTTTCGAACATCAGGGCCTCGAAAATCACCAGCAGGTTCATGTCGATGCGGCGCAGATCGTTACGGTTCATAGCTGCAGTCCCCTTGTGTGTTCAGCCAGGCGCACGTCACTCGATCATCGGCACCTTGGCCGCCCGCTGGTAAGGCCCATACTCGGCCGGCACCCACTGGAAGTGCCTGCCTGCCGCGGCGATATGGCCCACGCCCGGGAACGGCAGGTGCGCCGCGGTCACCCAGGTCTTGCTGCTGGCCGCCTCGCTGAAGACCTTGGCCCGGCTCTTGATCGCCTGCTGGTTGTCGACGTCGAAACGGATCGACACTTCGGGGTGCTCGAACTGCACCGCCAGGTTATGCACCAGGTCGCCCATGAACAGGATGCTCTGGCCCTGGGAGGTAAAGCGGTAGGTGGTGCTGCCCGGGGTATGCCCGGCTTCCAGCTGGGCCTCGACGCCCGGCACCGGAGACTGGCCGCTGGCAAAGGTCTTGAAGCGCCCGGCAGCGCGGTAAGGGGCGGTGGAGTCCTGGGCGATCTTGAAGAACTCCCGGGCACCGGCGGGCGCCTTGGCCAGTGCCTGCGGATCGAGCCAGTAATCGGCTTCGGCCTGGGCGGCGTAGACCGTGGCGTTGGCGAACAGCGGTTGCTGCTTGCCGTCCACCAGCCCGCACACGTGGTCCAGGTGCAGGTGGGTAAGCAGGATGGCGTCGACCTGCTCCGGGCGATAGCCGGCGGCCTGCATGTTCGCCGTGAGCATGCCGGCGGTGGCGCCGATGCATTGGCCGGCGCCGGTGTCCACCAGGATCAGTTGCTTGCCGGTGTTGACCAGGAAGGCGTTGAAGGCGGTCTGTACCCCCGGGGTCTCGATCGAGCGACGGGCCAGCAAGGCGCGGATCTGGCCTTGGGTCATGCCCTGGAGCAGTTTCGGCGACAGGTCGTTGTAGCCATCGAACAGCGCCGTCACTTCGTAGTCGCCCACCGCCAGGCGGTAGTAACCGGGTACTTGGGTGCCCTGGACCGGCGCCTGCGCCTGGGCGCCAAGCGATGTCAGGGCCAATGCCAGGGCTGCTCCGCGCAGCGTGCACAGCAGAGAATGCGTCATGCCTTCACCTTTGATCGAGTCAGAAAAACGGCCACTCCCGAGCCAGCCGCACAAGGTCGATCATGCACCGGCCGCGCACCGCGAAAATTGCAGCCATGTGCTGAGTTGCCGCGGCTGCCCAGCCTTGCAGGTGAACGGAATTAACAACGTTTAACTCGCAAGCCCCCGCCCTGCCACCAAGAATGAAGCCCTCTGCGCAGACCTGTTTTCTAAATCGGGAAGCGCCCGACCCACCCTGCGGTGCGCCGGCGCATGCCCACCGACACGGAATTTCGCCATGGCCCACGCTCAGCACAACGCCGTCAGGGCGTCCGCCCCGCAAACCCGCAAAACCATCCCCGGCGGCCTTTCTCCCTGGCGCGAAAGCCTGGTCAAGCAAATGATCCTCGACGGCCTGAGCGACACCCTGGAAGTCACCGAACTCGCCCGGGCCTGCGCCCTGTCCCGCAGCCATTTCTCCCGCGCCTTCAAGTGCAGCACCGGCCTGTCCCCCCAGGAATGGATCCGCTGCCAGCGCATTGCCCGGGCCAAGCAACTGATCCGGAACACCGACCTGACCCTGACGCAGATCAGCCTGGAATGCGGCTTCTGCGACCAGGCGCACTTCTGCCACATCTTCACCCACAGCGAAGGCATCAATCCGTTCGCCTGGCGGTGCCGGGTGCTGCGCGCCCGCCCCTGCCTCAACCAGGCAAGCGCATAAGGCCGCCGCACGCTCGATAGCCGGCAATAAAAAACGCCGGGGGGCAAAACCTCCCGGCGTTTTTTATGGGTAAGGCGCAGGTCGCCGGGCGACTCAGGCCTCGACGAACGCCAGCAGGTCAGCGTTGAGCTGATCCTTGTGGGTGTCGGTCAGGCCATGGGGCGCGCCCGGGTAGACCAGCAGCTTCGCGCCCTTGACCAGCTTGGCCGAGGCGATGCCGGCGGCTTCGATCGGCACGATCTGGTCGGCGTCGCCGTGCACCACCAGGGTCGGTACGTCGAACTTCTTCAGGTCTTCGGTGAAGTCGGTTTCGGAGAAGGCCTTGATGCAGTCATAGGTGTTCTTGTGGCCCGCCGTCATGCCCTGCATCCAGAACCAGTCGATCATGCCCTGGGACGGCGTGGCGCCAGGCTGGTTGAAACCGAAGAACGGCCCGCTGGCGACGTCCTTGTACAGCTGCGAACGGTCGGCCAGGGACGCTTCGCGCAAACCGTCGAAGACCTCGATCGGCAAGCCGCCGGGGTTGGCCGCGGTCCTGAGCATCAGCGGCGGCACCGCGGAAATCAGCCCGGCCTTGGCGACCCGCGCCGTGCCGTGGCGACCGATGTAGCGCGCCACCTCGCCACCGCCGGTGGAGAAGCCGAACAGCACCGCGTTCTGCAGGTCCAGGTGTTCGAGCAGCTGCGCCAGGTCGTCGGCGTAGGTGTCCATCTCGTTGCCGGACCAGGGTTGGCTGGAGCGGCCATGCCCGCGGCGGTCATGGGCGATGACCCGGTAGCCCTTGGACGCCAGGAAGATCATCTGCGCCTCCCAGCTGTCGGCATTCAGCGGCCAGCCATGGCTGAAGACTATGGGTTGGCCGCTGCCCCAGTCCTTGTAATAGATCTCGGTACCGTCGCGGGTGGTGAATGTACTCATGGCATTTGCTCCTTCAGGGGGTTGGGTGACTCAAATCGATGAATGGCCCAGGCGCTCGGCCAGGCGCGCCACCCGCTCGCCCAGGTGCGCGGCGGTACGACGGTCTTCGAGCGGGGGCGCGTGTTCGGGGGGCTGTTCGACATTCGACTGGGCCATGGCGCCCAGGGAACTGCCGAGGCGATTCAACTGGCCATCGAACACCCCGCTGCTGGAGCGCGCCGGCAGCAGATCGAGGCCGACCCAGATCATCGAGTGCTGGGCCGCGAAGACCGCCATCTGCAATAGGGTGTTGAGCTTGTCGCCACACAGGCAACCGGAATTGGTGAAGCCGGCGGCGAGCTTGTCGCGCCAGGGCTGGGCCAGGTAGAACGCCGCAGTGGCATCCATGAACCCCTTGAACGGCGCCGAGGCGCTGCCCATGTAGGTCGGGGCGCCGAAGATGATCGCGTCGGCCTGGTGCAGGCGCTCCCACTGGTCGTGCACGTCCTCGACCGGAATCAGCCGGCAGGCGCTGTTCAGGTGGCTCTCCACCCCCTGGGCCACGGCTTCGGCCATGACCCGGGTATGGCCATAGCCACTGTGATAGACCACCACCACCTTGCTCATTCCGGCATCCTCCAGACGTGTTCATCCCTTTTCTCTTCGCGCGGCACGCACCACCGTCCCTTCGATTGGCGCAGGTGAAGGCCTGGAGTTTTGGGCATGGAGCGCAGGCAGGACGAGTTAAACGTTGTTAATTTTCAATGGCGCGGGCACCACCCCTGCCCGCTCGTCGCCAAGGCCACGGCCAATGAATACGGGCGCCATCGCTGGCAAGAAGATTGCTGCGGCCAATGCAGTCGATGCACGCTCGTCCGCACCGCGTTGCGTTGTTCAGGAAACCTGAGGAACATGCTCGAAAACCGCGAGATAGAAGGTCGTGCCCTTCGTCCGCCCTTCCCGCCCAGGTGCAACGGGAAGCACTAGAAAAGAGCAAAGCAGCAGGAGTGAGCCGTTGACCCTAGCCCCCGAACAAGCCGTGCATTTCGGCCCCTACCGGATCTACCCCGGGCAACGCCTGATCCTGGAAGCCGAGCGGCCCTTGCGCCTGGGCCGCCGCTCCATGGACATCCTGCTGATCCTGCTGGAACACGCCGGCGAAGTGGTCAGCAAGCAGCAACTGATCGCCCGGGTCTGGCCCAGGAGCGTGGTCGAAGACACCAACCTGCGGGTGCACATGGCGGCGCTGCGCAAGGCCCTGGGCGACGGCCAGGCCGGCCAGCGCTACATCGTCACCGTGGCCCAGCGCGGCTACAGCTTCGTCGCGCCCTTCTCCCTGGAGCCGTTCTGCGCCGAGCGCTTCGAGCAAAATCCCGAAGGCACTCCCGTCGAGCCGAGCGGCCATAACCTGCCGGTGCGCCGCACCCGCCTGATCGGGCGCCAGGTCCTGGTGGATAATGTGATGAGGCAGCTGGCGCGCCAGCGTTTCATCACCCTGGTCGGCCCCGGCGGCATCGGCAAGACCACCGTGGCCCTGCGGGTCGCCGAACAGCTGATCGGCCAGTACCGGGACGGCATCCGCCTGCTGGACCTGGCCCCGCTCAACGACCCGCAGATGATCACCAGCCACCTGGCGACCCTCCTCGACCTGGCGCTGCACGACGGCGAACCGCTGGCCAGCCTGGCGAGCTTCCTGCGCGAGCGGCAGATGCTGCTGGTGATCGACAACTGCGAGCACTTGCTCGACGCCATTGCGCCGCTCTGCGAAAGCATCCTGCGCACGGCGCCGCAGGTACATGTCCTGGCCACCAGCCGCGAGAGCCTGCGGGCCGAGGGCGAATTCGTGCAGCGCCTGGAATCCCTCGATTGCCCACCGCCCATCGCGGTGCTGGACCCTGACCAGGCCCTGACTTTCTCGGCCCTGCAGTTGTTCGTCGAACGGGCGATGGCCAGCCACGACAGTTTCGAACTGAGCCAGGACGAACTGCCCCTGGCGATCGATATCTGCCGGCGCCTGGATGGCATTCCCCTGGCCATCGAACTGGCCGCCGCCCAGGTCGGCAACCTGGGGCTCGCGGGCGTGCTCAGCCAGTTGCAAGGCAGTTTTCGCCTGCTGCCCCAGGGTTGCCAGATCACCCCGGGGCGTCATCAGACCCTGCGCGCCACCCTGGACTGGAGCTTCGAACTGCTCAATGCCTGCGAGCAGGCCTGCCTGCGCCGACTGGGCGTATTCAGGGGCGGCTTTACCCTGCAATCGGCAGCGGCGGTGATCGTCGGCGAGCACATCGAAGCCCGCGTGGTGTTTACCTCGATCACCCAATTGGTGGCCAAGTCCCTGCTGAACGTGGAGGTCGGCGACGAGGAAGTGTTCTATCGCCTGCTGGACACCACCCGCAGCTATGCCCTGGAAAAGCTCGAGCAGGCCGCCGAGCTGCCGGCTACCCGCAGGCGCCACGCCGAGCGTTGCCTGGCCTTGATGCATCAGGCCCAGGACGACTGGGAACAGACCCCCTCGGCGCTCTGGGTCGAGCGTCACGCCCGCAGCCTGGAAGACATCCGCGCGGCGCTCGACTGGGGCCTGAATGCCCAGGGGCCGCAACAGCTGGCGATCCGCCTGACCGCGGTCTCCACACCCTTGTGGCAGGAGCTGTCGCTGCTCAAGGAACACGGCGGCTATGTGCGCAAGGCCCTGGCCCAGCTGCATGCGGCAGACGAGCCCTGCCCGCGCCTGACCCAGGCCCTCAAGCTCGCCCTCGGCAGCGCCTGCTACCACACCCAGGGCAGCAGCGCCGAAGCCATCGAGGCCTTCGTGGCGGCCAGGACCCTGGCCGAAGGCAGCGACGATGTGGCCGCCCAGCTCAAGGCGGTGTCCGGGCACATGGCGGTCAATCTCAGTTGCGGTCACTACCAACTGGCCCTGGAGCAAAGCCGGCAGTTCGACCACCTGGCGCGACGCGACGCCGGCCCGACCGCGATGTCCCTCAGCACCCAGCGCCTGCAGGTGCTGGCCCTGCACTTCGCCGGCGACCAACCGCAGGCCCGGGACCAGGCCGAGCAAGTCATCCAGCTGATGGCCCAGAGCGGCAATCTGAGCCGTTTCACCCGCGGCTTTGGCGTGCAGTACGACCAGAGCGTCGCCGCCCTGACGATCCTGGCGCGGATCCTCTGGCTGCAAGGCCATCCGGAACAGGCCTGGCGCACCGCGCGCCAGGCCCTGGACATTGCCCTGCAGATCAACCACGGCACGTCCATCTGCTACACCCTGGCGCTGAGCGGCTGCCTGATCGCCCACTACAACGGCGACACCGCGACCGCCCGCGAACTCCTGCACCTGCTGCTGGAGCAGGCGCAGAAGCATTCGGTGCTGCTGTTCTACACCTGGGGCCAGCACTATGCGCAAGTCATCGAAGGCGGCACGGCGTTTTCGCCGCCGCAATCCGGCATCGGGCTGATCGGCGAAATCATGGTGACCCTGGACGGCGCTTTCATCGATGACGCCTTGCTGCAACGGGCCGAAAGCGGCACCGCGGGCTGGAGCACGGCGGAGATCCTGCGCACCCGGGCCGAGGCGCTGCTGACCGACAATGCGCCTGACGCCGCCGAAGCGGTGCTACACCAGGCGCTGGCGGTGGCCAGGGCCCAGGGCGCGCTGACCTGGGAATTGCGCAGCGCCACCTCGCTGGCCCGGCTCTGGCAGCGCCAGGGCCAGGCCCGGCGCGCCCATGAGCTGCTCGAACCGCTCTACGCCCGGTTCACCGAAGGTTTTGCCACGCCGGACCTAACCCGCGTCCGTGAACTGCTCGATGAGCTGCAACGAGACCTTCCTGACTGACAGCCAGCGGGCCTTGCCGATGGCGTGGGCATGCCGCCGTTCGAACACCCGCAGCTGCCCGCTGTGTTCCAGCTTCTCCAGCGCGTAGGCGCGGGTGGTGTTGAGAAAACGGTAATGCGTCGTGCCCTGGCCGGGCTCCACCACCAGCAGCGATTTGCGCGCCAGCCGCGCCATCACCTCGGCCACGCACTCGGGCCGCAGCACCGCACAGCTGATGACGTCGGTGGCGGCCTGCACGGTGAAAGCCATGTCGAACACCGCCAGGCGCTGCAACAGGCTCTGCTCCAATGGGCTCAACCGCCGATAGCTCCAGTCCAGGGCGGACTTGAGCGTCTGGTGCCGGGCCACGGCGGTGCGCCGGCCCTGGGTCAGCAGTTGGAAGCAGTTGTCCAGCTGCGCTTGCAGCCCCACCAGCGCCAGCGCGTCGATCTGCGCCGCCGCCAGTTCGATGGCCAACGGCAAGCCATCGAGCCGCCGACAGATTTCGCGCACCGCTGCCAGGTCCTGTTCGCGCAAGGCAAAGCCCTGCTGGCAGGCCCGGGCGCGGCTGACGAACAGCTGCACCGCCGAATGGCTCATGACTTCCGCCACGCTGTGCAACGACGAAGCCGGCGGCACCGACAGCGCCGCCAGACCATGCACGGTCTCCCCCGAAGCCCGCAACGGTTCGCGGCTGGTGGCCAGGATCGACAGCCGTGGCGCCGAGGCCAGCAACTGCTCGACCACGGCCCGGCAGCGCTCGAGCAGATGCTCGCAATTGTCCAGCACCAGCAAGGCATGTTGCGTTGCCAGTGCCTCCAGGCCGGCGTCCAGCTCAAGGCTGTGTCTCAAATGCTCGACCAGTTGCGCCGGGTCGTCGATGGCCGCCAGGTCGATGAACCACACACCGTCGCGGTAGTGCTGCAACAGCAGCTCGGCGACCCGTAGCGCGACCGTGGTCTTGCCGATGCCCGCCGGACCGACCAGGGTCATGAACCGGCGCACCGGCAACTGCCGGACCAGGCTGCCGACCACCGGGTCGCGGCCGGTGACCGGGGTCAGCCGTGCCGGCAGGTTGTGCTGGGGCTTGTGCAGGCTCGCCAGCGCGACCGGCTCCCCTTGCGCCTCGCGCCGCACCGGGGCGCTGAAGCAATAACCGCGCTGCGGAATGTTGACGATGTAGCCTTGCCCGTCCTGGCCCTCGCCGAGGGCGCGGCGCAGGGCGGCGATGTGCACGCGCAGGTTGATGTCCTCGACCACCGAGTTCGGCCAGACACGGGCGATCAATTCGTCCTTGCCGACCACCTGGCCGGCGTGCTCGACCAGCACCCGCAGGATGTCCAGGGCCCGCCCGCCCATGCGCAACGGCCGATCGCCGTCGAGGATCAGCCGCTGTCGCAGGTGGAAGGCATAGGGGCCGAACCGCAGCAGCCCGTCGCCGTGCAAATCTCTGAGGCTGTTCATGCGCATCCACGTGCTGGAAACCTGGTCGGCACCAGGCTCCCGCACCTCCATTGCCAAGGGTTCCCCGGTATCTTGGCAGGCACCGATGACGGTACAACCGCCATGGAGGGAGCGTCACGGCCATCGCGGTGCGCCAGACGGACAAGCCGGCGCTAGCTGAACTGTTCGCGGTACTGGGTGGGGGTCAGGCCGAGCTTTTCACCGAACAGGAAGCGCATGTGCCGTACGCTGCCGAAGCCGCTTTTGTAGGCCACGGTCTTGAGCGGCAGGTCGCTGCTCTCCAGCAGGTTCCGGGCGCGGTCGATCCGCGCGCTTTGCAGGAATTCCATGGGCGTCATGTTCACTTCCCGGGCGAACACCCGGGCGAAATGGCGCGTGCTCATGTTCACCAGGCTGGCCATGCGCTCGATGCTGAAGGCTTCGTCCAGGCGTTCGAGCACATGATTCTGCACCCGGGTCACCGGCGTTTCCTGCGGCGCCACCGCGGCCGTCAGCGGGCTGAACTGCGCCTGCCCGCCCTGGCGCTTCATCACCACCAGCAACACCTTGGCCACGTCCTGGGCGACTTTCTTGCCGTGGTCCCGGGCGACCACCGCCAGTGCCAGGTCGATGCCGGCGGTGACCCCGCCCGAGGTGATCAGGTTGCGATCCTCGACGAAGATCTGGTCGGTCTCCACCTTCGCCTTGGGGAAGGCCCGGATCAGGCGTTCGGTGTAGTGCCAGTGGGTCGTCACCCGAAACCCGTCGAGCAACCCGGCATGCCCGAGGATAAAGGCCCCGGTGCAGATCGAGCCATAGACGGCCGAGCGGCGCACGGCCCCCGGCAGCCAGTCGAGCAAGGGTCGGTGCTTTTCGTTGTAGGCCCCCGGCCCTCCAGGCACCAGCAGCAGGTCATAGCCGTCGCGCGCCTGGTCGATATGCACATCGGCCTGGACGCTGACGCCGTTGGAAGCGCGCAACGGGCCGTGCTCGGTGCCGATCGTCGAGAGCTGGTAATGGTCCTTCGGCTCCAGATAACGATTGGCGATGGAAAACACCTCCATGGGCCCGGCCATGTCGAGCAGGAGAAAGTCTGGGAACAGCACCATTGCCACGGTTTTCATGGGTTGAACATCACCGATATCAAAGGGTTGGAAGCGTCACGCCGACCCTGGAGATTATGCCCGGACGGCGCGCGCTCATCGGACAAGAATACGTGATTCAGCGCACAAAATTGTCAACCTGAAAAGGACAGTATTTCAATTTCCATCTACTTATTGCACTAACTGGTAAACATTAGCCTTCTCCTCAACCGGACGAATTCCCGTTCCGACAGGAGATTCCCTCATGCTGACCCTTCGCAAAGCCTCTGATCGCGGCGCCGCCAACCACGGTTGGTTGAAGTCATTCCACAGCTTTTCCTTCGCCAACTATCGCAACCCGCGGGAACAGGGTTTTTCCGACCTGCTGGTGATCAACGACGACCGGGTCGCCGCCGGCAAAGGCTTCGGCCAACACCCGCACCGGGACATGGAGATTTTCTCCTATGTGCTCGAAGGCGCCCTGGAACACAAGGACACCCTGGGCACCGGTTCGGTGATCCGCCCTGGCGACGTGCAACTGATGAGCGCTGGCAGCGGCGTGGCGCACAGCGAGTACAACCACTCGGCCACCCAGCCTGTGCACTTCCTGCAGATCTGGATAGTGCCGGATGTCAGCGGCGCCAGGCCGCGTTACCAGCAAGAGCATTTCAGCCCGCAGCAAAAACGCGGCCGCCTGCAACTGATCATCTCCCCCGAGGGGACCGACGGTTCGCTGCAGGTGCGCCAGGATGCGCGGGTCTATGCCGGGCTGATCGACGGCCAGGAAAGCGCCACCCTGAAGCTCGACGCCAACCGCTACGCCTATGTGCATGTGGCCCGCGGCTCGGTCGACCTCAACGGCCTGCCCTTGCAGGAAGGCGATGGCGTGCGGGTCCGCAAGGAACAGGCGCTGACCTTGAGCAACGGCGTGGATGCCGAAGTGCTGGTGTTCGATCTGCGTGCGCAGGAACTGCCTGAGATGCCTTGACCGGCACTGGCCTGGGGGCTCGTGCCCCCGGGCCTGACGGGCAAACCGCCAAGGCCCCGCAAACGCCTGGGCGATATCGGCGGGGCATGTCCGCTATCGATACCGATGATTTCCGCCGCGCGGGCGCCGCCTTCCAGAATCCACCCCAGCCAATCCCTTTCCACCTGTCACTCATCAAGGACGTCCCCCATGTCAGCGCCTACCACCGCGACACTCCCTATGCGCAACGAAGTCTGGTTGCATATTTTCGCCGGCTTATGCGCCAGCCTGGTCAGTATCGGGCTGGCGCGCTTTGCCTATACCCCGCTGATCCCGCAGTTGATCCAGGCCCATTGGTTCGTGCAGGCCGACGTGGTCTACCTCGGCGCCGCCAACCTCGCCGGTTACCTGATCGGCGCGTTGATCGGCCATCCCCTGGGCAAGCGCCTGTCCAATCCGCTGGTGCTGCGGCTGATGCTGGTGGTCGCCACGCTGTCGTTCTTCGCCTGTGCCTGGGCCCTGTCCTTCAGCTGGTTCTTCGTCTGGCGCCTGCTCTCGGGGATCGCCGGCGGCGCCATCATGGTGCTGGTGGCGTCCACTGTGCTGCCCCACGTACCGGCGGCGCGCAGAGGCGCGGCCAGCGGCGCGATCTTCCTCGGCATCGGCCTGGGCATCGCCGGCTCCGGCACCCTGGTGCCGGCCTTGCTGGAATGGGGCCTGCGCGACACCTGGCTAGGCCTGGGGCTGGTGGCCGCGGTGCTGACTGCCGCCAGTTGGTTCTGCTGGCCGCAGAGCCAGCCCGAGCCTGCTGTCGCGGTGAGGGCCAGCGAGCCGGCCAGCCATGAGGACCCGGCGTCCGGCCGTGGCCTGCGCCTGCTGTTCGCCCAGTACGCCTTGATGGCCACCGGGCTGGTCCCGGCCATGGTGTTCCTGGTGGATTACGTGGCCCGCGGTCTCGATGCCGGCACCCATGTGGCGGCGCTGGTGTGGGTGATGTATGGCGTCGGCGCGATTTTTGGGCCGATGGTCTACGGCATGCTCGCCGACCACCTCGGGGCCCGCCGCAGCATCCGCTGGGTGCTGATCGTGCAGGCGCTGGCGGTAGGCGCGCTGAGCCTGACCAGCCAGCCGTGGCTGCTGTGCGGGCTGGCGGTACTGATCGGCTCGTTCCCACCCGGCATCGTGCCTTTGGCCCTGGCCCGGGTCCACGAACTGAAGAAACACGCCCATGCCCAACAGGTCGCCTGGAGCCGCGCGACCGTGGCCTTCGCCAGCTTCCAGGCATTGGCCGGGGCCGCCTACTCGCTGATCTTCAATGCCAGCGGCGGCCATCATCAGCGGTTGTTCGTGATCGCCGGCCTGGCGTTGCTGCTGGCCATCGTGCTGGATCTCGCCGCCCGCCGGCTGCGCTAGTACAGGTCGCCCACCGCCGCGGCGGTGGGCGAGCGTTATCAAAGCCCATCATTGGGCCCTCGGAGTTGACCGGCAGGTCTCGCTACCTCGCCATTCACCACAAGCCTGTTGAAATCCCTTTGCAATATCTCTGTGCAAGAATAATGTAGCGATATCTACATTTTTCAGATCTATCACTACATGAATAACTGGCTAGCGCTGATCCTCGGATTGCCGACCGCGAACGCAACGGCGCGCATGCGCGCCTGGCGGGCCCTGAAAGCCTCCGGGGCGGCGGTGTTGCGCGACGGTGCCTACCTGTTGCCGGACACCGCTGCCTGCCGCGAAGCGCTGGCCGCGGTTGAGCGGGACATCCTGGCCCTCAATGGCACCGCCTTTGTCCTGCCCGTGGTAGACCCCAACGGCGAACGCTTTATCGGGTTGTTCGAGCGCGGCGAGGACTACAGCAAGCTGCGCAGCGAAATCGAGGAATGCCAGGGGCAACTGACGGCGCAGAATGCACTGGCCAGCACCCGGCAGATTCGCAAGCTGCGCAAAGCCTACGATCAGCTGGCCAGCATCGATTTTTTCCCCGGCCAGCCGAAGCGGCACACCGATGCCGCCCTGCAGGCGCTGGAGATGGCCGTCAGCCGGGCCTTGTCGACGGATGAGCCGCATAGCCGGGACCTGCCAATAACCCTGCTCAGCCTGGGCGACTTTCAGGGCCGTGTCTGGGCGACCCGCAAGCGACCCTGGGTCGACCGCCTGGCGAGTGCCTGGCTGATCCGCCGTTTCATCGACCCCAAGGCGCGGATCCTCTGGCTGGACCAGCCCCAGGACTGCCCGGCCGGCGCCCTGGGTTTCGACTTCGATGACGCGGCGTTCAGCCATGTCGGCAACCGCGTGACCTTCGAAACCCTGCAAGCCAGTTTTGCCCTTCGGGAACCCGGCCTGGATCGTCTCGCCGCCCTGGTGCACTACCTCGATATCGGCGGCCTCCAGCCCCTGGAGGCTGCCGGTATCGAGCGGGTACTGGCCGGGCTGCGCGAAACCATCAGCCATGACGACCACCTGCTGGCCGCTGCCAGCGCCATCTTCGACGGCCTGCTCGCCGCGTTCGTGAAAGAGGAGCAACCCCATGAGTAAGGTTTCCGAGTCGGCGCTTGAAACGGATCCGCCGAGGCCCGCGCCGATCGGTTTGCTTGAGGCTTTCTGGTTCTGGCTCAAGCTCGGTTTCATCAGCTTTGGCGGGCCCGCGGGGCAAATTTCGATCATGCACCAGGAACTGGTGGAACGCCGGCGCTGGATTTCCGAGCGGCGCTTCCTGCATGCCCTCAACTACTGCATGTTGCTGCCCGGGCCCGAGGCCCAGCAGTTGGCGACCTACATCGGCTGGCTGATGCATCGGACCTGGGGCGGCGTGATTGCCGGCGCGCTGTTCGTATTGCCCTCGCTGTTCATCCTGATCGCCTTGTCCTGGCTGTACATCGCCTTCGGTGAAGTACCGGTGGTGGCCGGGCTGTTCTATGGCATCAAGCCCGCGGTGACGGCGATAGTCGTGCAGGCGGCGCACCGGATCGGCTCGCGGGCCCTGAAGAACCCTTGGCTGTGGGCGATAGCCGCGGCGTCATTCACCGCGATCTTCGCCTTCAATGTGCCGTTTCCGCTGATCGTGCTGGGGGCCGCCGTGATCGGTTACCTCGGCGGTCGCCTGGTGCCCGAGAAGTTCAAGGTCGGCGGGCATGGCGCGGCTAAAAAGTCCTTCGGCCCGGCCTTGATCGATGACGACACCCCCTCCCCCGAACATGCCCGCTTCAGTTGGCTGAAACTCGCGCTGCTGGCACTCATCGGCGCTGCGCTGTGGGCCTTGCCGATGGCGGCGCTGACCGCGCTGTTCGGCTGGCAAGGCACCTTGACCCAGATGGGCTGGTTCTTCACCAAGGCCGCCTTGCTGACCTTCGGCGGTGCCTATGCCGTGCTGCCGTATGTCTATCAGGGCGCGGTGGGTCACTACGGCTGGCTGACCCCGACCCAGATGATCGACGGCCTGGCGCTGGGGGAAACCACCCCCGGGCCGCTGATCATGGTGGTGGCCTTCGTCGGCTTCGTCGGGGCTTATGTCTCCCAGGTGTTTGGCGCCGACCAGGTGTTCCTGGCCGGGGCGGTCGCGGCGGCGCTGGTCACCTGGTTCACCTTCCTGCCGTCGTTCCTGTTCATCCTCGCCGGCGGCCCGCTGGTGGAATCGACCCACAACGAGCTCAAGTTCACCGCGCCGCTCACCGGGATCACCGCCGCGGTGGTCGGGGTGATCCTCAACCTGGCGTGTTTCTTCGGTTACCACGTGCTGTGGCCGAACGGTTTCAGCGGCACTCTCGACTGGCCTTCGGCGCTGATCGCCGTTGCCGCGGCGGTTGCCCTGTTCCGCTTCAAGCATGGCGTGATCCAGGTGCTGTTGGCCTGTGCGCTGGCGGGCCTGGCCGTGCACCTGCTGCGCTAGAGCGGGTGAACTGATTGACGATCTCTGGCGGGCGCCGGGCCTGCCAGCTCACCCAGCCTACCGAGTTAGGCAGGAGGTGTTCCATGAGGTGGATTACCCGCGAACGACCCAAGATCGACCGCATCGCCTGTCCCTGGTTGATCACCCGCTTCATCGATCCTCAGGCGGAGTTCTTATACGTGCCCAGCGCCGATGTGCTGCGGCTCGCCGCGGAGAAAGACGCGGCGCCCTACGACATACCCGGTGTTGAACTGAGCCACGAGGGCGAGCTGTGCAGCTTCGATGCCTTCCTGAAGAAGTACCGACTCAGCGAGCCGGCCTTGCAGCATCTGGCCAGGATCGTGCGCGGGGCCGATACCTCGCGCCTGGACCTGACCCCGCAATCGGCGGGGTTGTACGCGATTTCACTGGGCCTGTCGCAGCGCTATGGCGATGACCAGGAAATGCTCGCCCACGGCCTGGTCCTGTATGACGCGCTCTACGCCTGGTGCAAGGATTGCCAGGGCGAATCCCACAACTGGCCTCCACGGATCTGAGGCGGCCAGCTCGTCACCAAGCCCAGCCTGGTGCTGGGCTTTGGCTTTTAGAGGCAGTGGCAATCGTGGGTCTTGCGATCGATGGCTGACGGCAAGCAGCCCCTCAGCCCTGCCCCTTGAGGAAATGGCGGATCCGGATCTTCACCCCGTCGCTCTGGAAGCGGCGGGCGGCCGCCTCGATCTTCAGCTCGGCGCGGGTCACCCGCTCATGGTGCCGCAGGTGGCCGACCCAGGACTCGTCGAAGAAAATCTCGCACCACAGGCGCGGGTTTTCACTGTCCTGCAGCAGGCACCAGGAAAACGAACCGTTGCGCTGGCGCATCCGGCGTACCGGGTTCATCGCTTGCTGGAAGGCCTGGGCGTGTTCGGCGGCGATGTCGTATTCCAGGCGGATCATCACCGGGCCGCGCTCCAGGTCCTGGTCGTCACTGAGCAGCGGTTGCGGCCAGTGCAGCGACGGCGCCAGGTCTTCGGCGCTGCGCTGGGGCAAGCCGACCCGCCAGGTCAGCCCGACCCCGGCCAGCAACACCGCGGCGGCCGCGCTCAGGGCCACGCTCATGGACAACAGGCTGGCCACCCAGCCCCAGAGCAACCCGCCCAGGGCCATGCTGCCGAAGAACATCAGGATATACACCGCCAGCGCTCGCGCCCGCACCCAGGCCGGCACCGAGGTCTGGGCCGCCACCTGGAAGCTCGACAGCACGGCGATCCAGGCGCCGCCGCTGATCAGCATCACCGGGATCAACAGATAGAAGTCACGCAGCCAGGCCAGGGCGAACAGCACCAGGGCGTAGGTCACGCTGGCCAGCGCCACCAGGCGATCCACCGCCAGGTGCTGGCGCAGCCGCGGCAACAGCATCGCCCCCAGCACCGCGCCGAGGCCGACGCTGCCGAGCAATACGCCGAACTGGGTCGCGCTGCCCTGCAGCTCGCCGCGCACGATCAACGGCAGCAAGGACATGCCGGCGCTGGCGCCGAAGAAAAACCCCAGGGTGCGAATCAGTACCCGTTGCAGCGGATGGGAACTGCGGGCGTAGCGCCAGCCCACGCGGATCGCACTGAACAGCCGCTCCGCCGGCAACACCGCGACCTTCGGCTCGCGCCGCCAGCAGGCGAGCACGGCGATCACCGCAAAGAACGACAGCGCATTCACCGCGAAGGTCGCCCAGGGCCCGGCCAGGCTCACCAGGACCCCAGCGATGGCCGGGCCCACGGCGCGCGCCACGTTGGTCCCGACGCTGCTCAAGGCGATGGCCGCGGGCAACTCGCCGGCGGGCACCAGTTCCGGGGTCAGGGCCGACCAGGCCGGCATCATCAGCGCCGTGCCGATGCCCATGGCCAGGGTCAACAGCAGCAACAAGGGCACCGTCATCAGGCCGCTGAGGGTCAGGAACGCCAACAGCATGGCGACGCTGGCCATCCAGCCCTGCACCAGCAACAGGTAGCGGCGCTTGTCGACGATATCGGCCAGCGCCCCCGCCGGCAGCGCGAGGAAAAACATCGGCGCGGCGGCGGCCACCTGCACCAGCGCCACCGTCATCGGGCTGGCCGACAGCGAGGTCATCAACCAGCCGGCGCCCACCTCGTGCATCCAGGTGCCGATGTTCGAGGCGATGCTGGCCAGCCACAGCCCGCGAAACAGGCCATGCTTGAGCGGGCTCCAGGGCGAAAGGGAGGCCGCGCTACGGGAGGAATCGAGGGTCTGTTTCATGACGGTCCTTGAGGCGTGGGAACGGTTTGCAGTCCGGGCGTTTTTACGCGCCAACGACCTCCGGCCGACGCAAGCGGGTTACGTCGACCGGAGGTCGTTGGCGGCAGGCTTACTTGACCTGACGCTGCGGCGCCTTGTGCACCATGGTGTAGGCATAGTCCACGCCCATACCGTAGGCGCCGCTGTGCTCGCGCACCAGGTCCATCACTGCGTCGTAGGTTTCCTTGTGCGCCCAGTCACGCTGGAATTCGAGCAGCACTTGCTGCCAGGTCACAGGGACGGCGCCGGCCTGGATCATGCGCTGCACCGACATGTCGTGGGCTTCCTGGCTAGTGCCGCCAGAGGCGTCGGTGACGATGTACACCTCGTAGCCTTCGGCCAGGGCTTCCAGGGCCGGGAAGTTCAGGCAGACCTCGGTCCACAGCGCGGCCATGATCAGCTTCTTGCGCCCGGTGGCCTTGACCGCTTCCACCAGTTTCTTGTCTTCCCAGGAGTTCATCGAGGTGCGCTCGATCGGCTGATGGTCAGGGAACACGCTAAGCAGTTCCGGCCAGATGTAGCCGCTGAAACTCTCGGTTTCCACCGAGGTGAAGATGGTCGGCACGTTGAAGATCTTCGCCGCCTTG
>Ga0207976_100122_pt1 | contig 69085 bp, 59 predicted proteins | sample LakWasMe94_HOW11_2_FD_183916 | JGI IMG/M metagenome (GOLD analysis project Ga0207976, IMG submission 183916) | Freshwater sediment methanotrophic microbial communities from Lake Washington under simulated oxygen tension - Sediment Metagenome... | ecosystem: Environmental > Aquatic > Freshwater >...
CGATCTGGTCGTAGGCCTTGGCTTCGCCGCCGAACTTGGCGGACAGCACGGTAGCGATAGCTGCCGTCAGCGTCGTCTTGCCATGGTCCACGTGACCGATCGTGCCCACGTTCACGTGGGGCTTGGTCCGCTCGAATTTTCCTTTTGCCATTTTTCCGACTCCGAAAAAAATCTAAATCAACACAACAGGATCTCGGCGCAACCAGAACCGGACGCACCAGAAAATGGTGCCCATGGCGGGAATCGGACCCGCGACCTCTCCCTTACCAAGGGAGTGCTCTACCACTGAGCCACATGGGCAATTGGCGCCGCTCGCACAACACCAAAAATCTCTACTCAACAAACCAGCACAACAAACAATGGAGCGGGAGACGGGAATCGAACCCGCGTCATTAGCTTGGAAGGCTAGGGTTCTACCATTGAACTACTCCCGCGCAGACCACCGGCCTTTGCGAACCCAACTTTGCACTCGCAAAGTCAAGCATCACTCTCAACACTGCTCACTCACTGGTGGAGGGGACTGGATTCGAACCAGTGTAGGCGTAAGCCAACAGATTTACAGTCTGCCCCCTTTAGCCACTCGGGCACCCCTCCGGAGAATTTCGAATTATAGCACCAAATTTTTACGCATTCAGAAATTAAACGCATTTGACGCTCTTCACAAACGCTGTAAGCGCTCGCTGCTGCATGTACCGTTGGTGCGGCTGGCGGGGATCGAACCCACGACCCTTGGCTTCGGAGGCCAATACTCTATCCACTGAGCTACAGCCGCATACCTCTGATTGACGCAGCCTTTGATTATTGCACGCGGCAAGCATCCAAACAAACAAAGCCCTGGCGCTCAGCCATCACAGGATGCAGCAGGCACTTTCGTTACGGCCAGCGACAACCCCACACCACGCAAAAATGCGTCGGTGCTGGCGCCACCTACGCCAATGAGATCAAAGCCACCGTCATTCAGAATCCAGTTGCGGATCAGCCCATCAAAAAGGGCATGCAGACTAATGGCCGCGTCCATCGCCGACATCGACAGCACCACCCCTTGCGACTCAGCAGCCAGCGCAAAGTCGCGCGCCAGCTGCTGCGTAAACCCTTCGGAGGCCGCCACATGGCGCTCGCGCAGCCCCATCAGCTCGTTCACGTATTCCACCTTGTACAACGCAATCTCGAAGACCCTTCGGGTGTGCTCGTCCGAGGCCACACTGCGCAGCACCAGCGCCATCACCGCCCGAAGGCGTTGCACAGGATCGGCGCAGGTGCTGTCTTCAAAACTGGCAAAACCCTGCTCCAACGGCAGCGTGACACGGTCCATCATGGCGCTAAACAGGTCCACCTTGTCCTTGAAGTGCCAGTAGATCGCACCACGCGTGGCTCCCGCAGCCTGGGCAATATCACTCAGCGACGCGCGGGACACCCCCTTTTCCCGAAACACCAACTCAGCCGCATCGATCAACCCGTTGCGGGTTGCGATTGCATCTTCTTTTGTCCGGCGCGCCATAGTCAAACATCCTGTTGAGTCTCCAAAACCCCTACGACTGCCTAGGGGCATCTGCAGCAGTCGACAATTATACATTCATGTCTGTATGTATAATTTCTGATCAAACTGTCGGGGCATTGAGCGAAGCGCTCCAGACCTCCCACTTTTTTCCAGATCCCTTTTTTTGACGCCTACCCAAAGGACTCTCATGCCTCAACTGCGTGACGCATCCGGCACCCCTTACTTGCGTGCCACCACCACCCGACGAGTGCTTTCGCTGGCTGCCATCAGCGCGGCGATACTGCTTGTGTCCGCCTGTGGCAAGGCTGATGGACAGGCCGCCGAGGCAGGCGGTCCCAAGCCGCCCCCGGTCGAAGTGGGAGTCGTGACCGCCACGCCCGGCGACGTGGGGCTTATCACCGAGCTACCTGGCCGCGTGGAGGCGTCTCGGGTGGCCCAAGTGCGCGCACGGGCCGCCGGCATCCTTCAGCAGCGCGTGTTCAAGGAAGGTAGCGACGTCAAGGCCGGGCAGGTGCTGTTCCGCATTGATCCCGCTCCCTACGCCGCTGCTGCAGAGAGCGCGCGCGCCAGCCTCGCCAAGGCCCAGGCCAATCTGGCACAGGCCAGCGCACAAGCTGAGCGCTATCGCCCCCTGGTTGCAGCCAATGCCATCAGCAAGCAGGATTTTGTAAACGCAGAGGCGGCCGAGAAACAAGCCCAGGCCGACGTGGCGGCCGCCAAGGCTGCTGTGCGCACCGCCGACATCAACCTCAGCTATGCCAGCGTGACCTCCCCCATCTCCGGTCGCATTGGCCGCGCACTGGTCACTGAAGGCGCCTTGGTCGGCCAGGGCGAAGCGACCGCATTGGCTGTGGTGCAGCAGATCGACCCGGTGTACGTGAACTTCACCCAATCGGCCGGTGACGTCTTCCAACTGCGGCGCGCTATGGAAAGTGGGCAGTTCAAGCGCGCTGGCGGCAGCCAGGCAGCCAGCGTCAAGCTGGTGCTCAGCGACGGATCTGAATACGCACAAGCTGGCAAGCTGCTGTTCACGGACTTGTCGGTGGACTCCACCACCGGCCAGGTCACCCTGCGCGCAGAGGTGCCCAATCCCAAGGGCGAGCTGCTGCCCGGACTGTATCTGCGTGTGCGGATTGAACAGGCACAGGCCAGCAACGCCATCACCCTGCCCCAGCAGGCTGTCACGCGCACCCAGCAGGGCGACACGGTCAGCGTGGTTGGCGAGGACGGCAAGGTGTCGCAGCGCACCGTCAAGATCAGTGCCGCACAGAACAACCACTGGGTGGTGCTGGACGGTCTGAAGGCGGGTGAAAAAGTGATGGTGGACGGCTTCCAGAAGCTGCAGATGCTGCCTCCCGGAACCCCGGTAAAGCCCGTTCCATGGCAAGCACCAGGCACGCCTGCGCCGGCAGCAGCGACTGCCTCAGCGCCAGCCTCCGCAGAGGCGCCGGCAGCGCCCGCTTCGGCCGCATCCAAGCCATAAGGGGCAATCCAGCATGGCCAAATTTTTCATTGACCGCCCCATCTTTGCGTGGGTGATTGCGCTGTTCATCATGGTGATGGGCGGCGTAGCCATCACGCAGCTACCCATTGCCCAGTACCCGCCGGTGGCACCACCGTCCATCGTCATCAACGCGGCCTACCCTGGCGCATCGGCGCAAACCCTCGAAGACAGCGTGCTGTCGGTCATCGAACGCGAGATGAACGGCTCCCCCGGGCTGATCTACATGGAATCGGTCGCGCAGGCCGATGGTTCCGGCAGCATCACGCTGAGTTTCCAGCCCGGCACCAATGCCGACCTGGCGCAGGTGGACGTGCAAAACCGGCTTTCACGGGCCACGCCGCGCCTGCCTTCTGCCGTGACACAACAGGGGGTGCGCGTGGACAAGTCGCGCTCCAACTTCCTGCTGTTCACCATGCTGTCGTCCAGCAACCCGGCCACCGACACCGTTGCCTTGGGTGACTATGCGTCGCGCAACGTGGTGCCAGAACTGCAACGCCTTAAGGGTATTGGCCAGGCCCAGCTGTTTGGCACGGAGCGCGCCATGCGCATCTGGATCGATCCGGCCAAGATGGTGAGCTACAACCTGTCGGCAGCAGAGATCACCGCCGCCATCCGCGCCCAGAATGCCCAGGTGGCCAGCGGCACCATTGGGGACCTGCCCAATGTCGCGGGCCAAGGCATTGCCGCCACCGTCGTGGTCAATGGGCAACTGTCCAGCGTTGAACAGTTCGGCAACGTCGTGCTGCGTGCCAACACCGATGGCTCCACCGTGCGCATCAAGGATGTGGCGCGTGTGGAACTGGGCGGCCAGGCCTACGCCACCGCCGCACGCCTGAACGGAAAGCCCGCCGTGGGCATCGGCGTACAGTTGTCGCCCAGCGGTAACGCACTGGAGGCCGCCAAGGACGTGCGCGCGAAGATGGATGAACTGTCACGCTACTTCCCCGAGGGCATGAGTTGGAGCATTCCTTACGACAGCTCGCGCTTTGTAGACATCTCCATCAAGCAGGTCGCAGAAACACTGGTCGAGGCCGTGGTGTTGGTGTTCCTGGTGATGTTCCTGTTTCTGCAGAACTGGCGCTACACCATCATCCCGACGATCGTGGTGCCGATTGCGCTGCTGGGTACGTTTGCCACACTGCTGGCGCTGGGGTTCTCGATCAACGTGCTGACCATGTTTGGCATGGTGCTGGTGATCGGCATCGTGGTGGACGACGCCATCGTGGTGGTGGAGAACGTTGAGCGCATCATGAGCGAAGAAGGCCTGTCGCCGCTGGAAGCCACGCGCAAGGCCATGCGCCAGATTTCGGGCGCCATCATTGGCGTGACGGTGGTGCTGATCTCGGTGTTCGTGCCGCTGGCATTTTTTGCAGGTTCCACGGGCAACATCTACCGCCAGTTCTCGGCGGTGATGGTGGCATCCATTGGCTTCTCAGCCTTCATGGCCCTGTCGCTCACACCGGCACTGTGCGCCACCCTGCTCAAGCCGGTCGAGGCGGGGCATCACCACGAGAAGACTGGCTTCTTTGGCTGGTTCAATCGCGGCTTTTCGCGCACTGCCAAAGGCTATGAAGGCTTTGTGGCCCGCATGCTGCGGCGCGCCGCGCGTTACCTGGTGATCTACGCAGCCATCATCGGTGCCGTGACCGTGGTCTACATGCGCCTGCCGACCTCGTTCCTGCCCAGCGAAGACCAGGGCAACATCATCGTCAACGTGCAATTGCCACCTGGCGCCACGCAGGAGCGTACGCTGGCCGTGATGGAGCAGGTCGAAGGCTTCATCCTCAAGCAGCCCGAGGTGCAAAGCATGGTGGGCGTGCTGGGCTTCAGCTTCTCCGGCCAGGGGCAGAACGCGGCCCTCGCCTTTGTGACCCTCAAGGACTGGAGCGAGCGCCATGGCCCCGGTCAGTCGGCACAGGACGTGGCCAACCGCGCCTTTGGTGCGCTGATGGGCATTCGCGATGCTTTCATCTTCCCGTTGAGCCCCCCGCCCATTCCCGAGCTGGGCAACGCCAGCGGCTTCACGTTCCGCCTGCAGGACCGTGGCGGCGCGGGGCACGAGGCCCTGGTGAAAGCCCGCAATCAGTTGCTGGGCATGGCCTCGCAGAGCAAGGTGCTCACGCAACTGCGCCCCGATGGTCTGGAAGACGCTCCGCAGTTGCAGATCGACATAGACCGCGACAAAGCCAACGCGCTGGGTGTGCCGTTTGATGCCATCAACTCCGCGCTGTCCACCGCGCTGGGCTCCAGCTATGTGAACGACTTCCCGAACCAGGGCCGCCTGCAGCGGGTGGTGGTGCAGGCCGATGCGCCGGCGCGCATGCAGCCCGACGATCTGCTGCAGATCAATGCCACCAACAGCCAGGGCAAACCGGTGCCGCTGTCGGCGTTCGCAACCACGCGCTGGGTGACCGGCGCGCAGCAAACCGTGCGCTACAACGGCTACCCTGCCATGCGCATTTCCGGCTCGCCAGCGCCGGGCTACAGCACGGGAGCTGCCATGGCCGAGATGGAGAAGCTCGCTGGCCAACTGCCCCAAGGCTTCGGTTTTGAATGGACCGGCCAGTCGCGCGAAGAAAAGCTGGCAGGCTCGCAGTCGCTCATCCTGTACAGCTTTGCCATCCTGGCGGTATTCCTGTGCCTGGCTGCGCTGTACGAGAGCTGGTCGATCCCGCTGGCCGTGATCCTGGTGGTGCCCCTGGGCGTGCTGGGCGTGCTGCTGGCCACCTTGCTGCGCGGCTATGCCAATGACGTGTACTTCCAGGTGGGCCTGATCACCATCATTGGCCTGTCAGCGAAAAACGCCATCCTGATCATCGAGTTCGCCAAGGACCTGCAGGCCCAGGGCAAGGGCGTGATCGAGTCGGCGCTGGCCGCCGCACATTTGCGGTTCCGCCCCATCGTGATGACCTCGATGGCGTTCGGCCTGGGCGTGCTGCCACTGGTCGTCGCGTCGGGTGCAGGCTCTGCCAGCCAGCGGGCCATCGGCACCGGCGTGCTGGGTGGCATGGTCACAGGCACCGCACTGGCCGTGTTCTTTGTGCCAGTGTTCTTTGTGGTGGTGCGCAGCCTGTTCAAAGGCAGCGCGCGCCAACAGGAAATGAACCGCCGCCATGCAGAAGAAGCAGGAGTTGGAACCCATGAATAAAAACCGAAGTACCCCCATGGCGTTGGCAGCAGCCACGGCGGCTGCGCTGCTGGCTGGCTGCTCGTTCATCCCCACTTACGAGCGCCCGCAGCCCCCCGTCCCCGCCACCTACGCCGGCGGGGCGGCAACAACCGACAGCGCAGCTGCGCTGTCGGGAGCCACCGTGCCCTGGCAGAACTACTTTGCCGAGCCACGCCTGCAACAGCTCATCGACATTGCGCTGGCCAACAACCGCGACCTGCGTGTGGCCATGCTCAACATCGAGCAAGCTCGGGCCACCTACCAGGTGCGCCGGGCCGACCTGTACCCGGGCGTGGGACTGGCCGCCAATGCCAGCCGGGCCCCTGCCACGGGCACGGGCAACCTGACCAACTCATTCAGCGTGGGTCTGGCCGTATCCGCATGGGAAATCGACTTCTTTGGCCGCATTGCCAGCCTCAAGGAGCAGGCACTCGCCCAGTACCTTGCCACGGAAGAAGGCCGCAACGCCGCACAGGTGAGCCTGGTGGCGGCAGTGGCCAATAGCTGGCTGACACTGCTGGCCGACGAGGAGCTGCTGGACCTGTCGCGCCAGACTCTCGCATCGCGCGAGGAGTCGGTGCGCCTGACCAGGATGCGCCTGGACGCGGGTGTGGCCTCCGAGCTCGACTTCCGCCAGGCCGAGTCGCTCACCCAGGCGGCCCGCGCCACGCTGGCGCAGCAGCAGCGCCAGCGCGCGCTCGACGAAAACGCACTGGTCCTGCTCCTCGGTCAGGCACTGCCTCAGGACGTGCGCGCCAGTCTGGCCGGTGGCAAGCTGGCCGACGCGCCTGCGATGGCACCGTTGCCTGCCGGCGTGCCGTCGGAGCTGCTCACCCGCCGGCCGGACATCCGCCAGGCGGAGCAGCAACTGATTGGCGCCAACGCCAACATCGGCGCTGCGCGGGCCGCGTTTTTCCCGCGCATCTCCCTGACGGCGCAGGCAGGCACAGCCAGCGGCGAGCTGTCCGGCCTGTTCAAGAACGGCTCCTGGGGCTTCACCATCGCGCCATCCCTGCTGCTGCCCATTTTTGACGCGGGCCGCAACCAGGCGAATCTGGACAGCGCCCGGGTCGGCCGGGAGATTGCCGTGGCGCAGTACGAAAAGGCCATCCAGACCGCGTTCCGCGAGGTCTCGGATGCGCTGGCGGGGCAAGCCACGCTGGGCGAACAGGCCCAGGCCCAGCAACAGCAGGCCCAGGCAGAGGCCGCGCGCCTGCAGCTGGCCGACCTGCGCTACCGCAACGGCGTGGCCAGCTATCTGGACCTGCTGGACGCACAACGCTCGCTGTTCACGGCCCAGCAGGCGGTGGTGCAGGTGCAGCTGGCGCAACTGCAAAACCAGGTGTCGCTGTACAAGGCACTGGGGGGTGGAGCGCCCGACACCAGCGCCCAGCTCCCCTCCTGACGCCCTGCGCGGGAGCGAGCGCAGCCCCTGGGGCGCTGCGCTCGCTCTGGGGCAAACCCGTGGTTGTCTGCATCCAGCGGGGATGGGAATAACCATCCCCGCAGATATAATTTAAGGTTGATTACACCGAAGCCCCCGATACACCTGAGGACGACATGAGCGACAACCACCACGAAGAAGCCCATACCGGCCCGATCAAGAACCCCAAGCAGTTGCTGGTCGCGGTACTTTTCTCGTTTGTGATTCCGATCTTTGCCATCATTGGCTTGGTCCTGTATGTGACGTCGGCGGACAAGCCCGCTGCCGGTGCCGTCAACCCTGAAAAGGCCATCGCCGAACGCATCCAGAAGATCGGCATGGTCGAAGTGCGCGACGCCAACCGCCCCCTCAAGAGCGGCGAAGAAGTGTTCAAGGCCCAGTGCTCCGCCTGCCATGCCTCCGGCGCTGCGGGTGCCCCCAAGTTTGGTGATGCCGCTGCCTGGGCTGCGCGCATCGGCACCGGGTTTGAAGCCCTGGTGCAGTCGGCCCTGAAGGGCAAGGGCGCCATGGCACCCCAAGGTGGCGGCGACTTCAACGACACCGAAATCGCGCGCGCTGTGGCCTACATGGCCAATGCTGGTGGTGCCAAGTTTGCCGAACCTGCTGCTCCCGCAGCCGCTGCCCCAGCCGCCCAGGCAGACGCAGCACCAGCCGCCTCTCCTGCACCAGCACCCGCCGCAGCCCCTACAGCTGCTGCGCCTGCTGTGGCGGTAGCTGCCGCACCTGCAGCCGCCGCAGCTGGCGCTGGCGAGGCTCTGTATAAGCAGGCTTGCCAGGTGTGCCACGCTGCCGGTGTGGCCGGTGCTCCCAAGTTTGGTGACAAGGCCGCCTGGGCAGCTCGCCTGCCCGCAGGCATCGACGCGCTGTACACCAGTGTCGCCAAGGGCAAGGGCGCCATGCCTCCGCGTGGCGGCTCCCAAGCCTCTGACGCCGATCTGCGCGCCGCGGTGGAGTTCATGACAGCCGCCGCCAAGTAAGGCAGCGCCCGACCCTGCACGAGCTGGGTAGAACCCTCACCCAGAAAGCCGGTCCTTGCGACCGGCTTTTTTTTCGTCTTGCAGGTTATCCAGTGCCGTGGTGAGCCGCTCTGAGTGCCCGCAACTCCGGGCTGAAGGCGGTAGGGTGGAGCTTCAGGTTGGCCGCGACGCCCCGGCTTGCGACCGGGCGCGCGGACTGCAGACATACCCGTAGCGTGCCGGAAGGTCCTGCGCCTGTACGTCCTGCGGTGTCCAGCGTCCGTCAGTCACTGCCTCTGCAGCCAGTGCCACATCCAGCGTGTGCACCAGCCCCAGGCCCAGGTCTGTCTCCAGGTACACACGGCCCTGCTCGTCCAGCAGGCAGTGGCGAACCGACGCCTCCCGGCCCGTATGGCTGATGGCGCGCAGGTCTTGCGGCTGCAGACGCCAGACCCAGGGCGTGGCCTCCAGCTCGACATACACGCGCTGCGGGCCGTTTTGAAAGAACCACTGACCCTGGTCGTCGTGCTCGTAGTTGCGGGCTATGAACGCGATGAGCTTGTCGTGCTGCAGCAACGACCCTTTGCTGTGCGGAAACGTACCCGCTGCCTGCACCGCGTCGTCGCGCAGATACCAGTGGCCGCGCGCATCCAGGCCCAGCCAGCCATAGCAGTCGGGGACGTTGGGCCATTTGGCCAGTGCCTGTTTGACGATGTCATCCATGGGCGGATTGTGCGCCGTGCAGCGCCAGCGCCCCACTGTGCTCGGCCAGCCACCCTCCCACGGCGTCGGGCATGGCGCGCACATGCCCCGGTGGCAAGCCGCGCGGGAACCCCACATGCCCGCCATGCGGCGGCTGCCAGAGCGTCACATGGCGTCCCACCTCGCGCACGCCCGGCAGACTGCCAGCGGGCACAAAGGGGTCATTGCGCGCGTTCACCACCAGCGCCGGAATACGGACACGGTGCAGCAGCGGCTTGGCCGACGCGCGCAGCCAGTAGTCCTCGGTGTTGCGAAACCCGTGGACGGGCGCTGTGAACACGTTGTCGAACGCGTACAGGTCCCGCGCGGCCAGCAGCGCCTGCCGGTCAAACAGCCCCGGGTGCTGGGCCAGCTTCTGCAGCGCCTTGGGCACCAGGGTGCGCATGAACATGCGCGTGTACACCAGCCGGTTGAAGCCGCGCCCAATGGCATGGCCGCCCGCCGCCAGGTCGATGGGCGAGCACACGGCCGCCACCGCATCCGCGCTGCGCGCAGCGTCAGTGCCCACTTCGGCGGCCCAGCGCAGCAGGGCGTTGCCGCCCAGTGACACCCCTACCGCCATCAGCGGCCCCTGGTGGTGCACACGCAGTTGCTGCAGCATCCAGCCGATCTCCGCATGGTCGCCCGAGTGGTAGGCGCGCGGGGCACGGTTGATCTCCCCACTGCAGCCGCGAAAGTGCGGCAGCGCGCAGGCCCAGCCGCGCTCGCGGGCCAGGTCGGCAAAGGCTTCGCAGTAATGGCTGCGTGATGAGCCCTCCAGCCCGTGGAACACCACCAGCAGCGGCCTGGGCGCGTCAGCCACCACACCGTCCTGGAGAAAGTCCACATCGACAAAATCGCCGTCGGGGGTGTCCCAGCGCTCACGGCGGTACTCGGGACGCGGGCCGAACACACGGCGTGCGTACAGCGCGGGCCAGATCGTTTGCAACTGGCCACCGGGGAGCCAGCGAGGCGCTATGTATTTCATAGCTTGCAAGGCATATGTTGTCGGCGCATACAGCCAATTTGGCCCGAAATCCTCACGCAGGGGCCTCTCAGTGCAGAACGGGGCGCTGCGCCAGCACATCCACCTGGGCGTCGGGCGCCACGCCCGGGCTGGCGTGGTGGGCCACCATGCGCCAGCCTTCGGGGGTCTTGTGGTACACGTTGGTGGCCATGACCACGGCCTGGTGCAGGCCGTCAGGCAGCATCACCTCGACCTGCTCGACCACGCTGTGCACGGCACTCGACAGCGCCACCACGCGGTGCACCTGCGCAGGCCGGGCACGCACCGAGCCATGGGAGAACATGGCCTCGAACGCGGCACGGATGGCGGCGGGCCCCAGCAGGCGCGGCCCGCCCGGGTGCACACAGACAATCTCGTCATCGTCCGCCCAGCACGACATCAGCAGCTCGATGTCACCGCGCTGCAGCGCCTCATAAAACGCGGTTTCGGTTTCATCCGAAGAGCCACCCAGGGTGGCTGCTTTTGATCGGGCGCGGGGCATGTTAATTCTGGTGGTAAGTGGGTCGGAACAGCGTGACAGATGCAACGCCAGCCTGCTATTGTGCGGCGGCGGTGCAATGCCTTGCTGCCCACCGATTTTGTACGCGCTCGGGCGGGGGCCCACCATCGCTGGTCTGCGACCAATTTGCGGACTGGCGCCCTCCGGTTTCTGGCACAGTCATCCCATTTCTCCATCGGCGGACTCCACCATCATGATGATCCAACGTCTTCTTGCCCTCCTCACCTTGCTCGCCGCCACGCTCACGCTGAGCGGCTGCGGCTACAACGACTTCCAGCGCCTTGACGAGCAATCGAAGGCCGCCTGGAGCGAAGTGCTCAACCAGTACCAGCGCCGTGCCGACCTGGTGCCCAACATCGTCGCCACCGTGAAGGGCGAGGCCAACTTTGAACAGGAGACGCTGACCAAGGTGGTCGAGGCCCGCGCCAAGGCCACGGCCATCCAGGTCACGCCCGAGACGCTGAACAACCCCGAGGCTTTCAGCAAGTTCCAGCAGGCCCAGGGAGAGTTGTCCAGCGCCCTGTCGCGCCTGATGGTCGTGTCCGAGCGCTACCCCACCTTGCAGGCCAACCAGGGCTTCCGCGACCTGCGGGTGACGCTGGAAGGCACCGAAAACCGCATCACCGTGGCCCGCAACCGCTACATCCAGACCGTGCAGGAGTACAACGTGCTGGCCCGCAGCTTCCCCACCAACCTCACGGCCATGGCCTTCAGCTACGCCCCCAAGCCCAGCTTTACCGTGGCCAACGAGGCGCAGATTTCCGTGCCGCCCACGGTGGACTTCTCCGCATCCAAGGCCAAGCCCTGAACAACCCCTTGCAGGGCCTGACGTGAGCTGAATATGCTGCTAGCGCCTATTCGATATGCCCTGATAGCTATATTTTTTATAGCATCATGGCCTATCTTTGGCTGGGCCCAATCGCAGCCGCTGGCTGTGCCCCCGCTGACAGGCCACGTCATTGATCACACGGGCACGCTCAGCGCCGCAGACACCCAGGCGCTCGAGGGCCAGCTGGTCGCCCTCGAAAAAGCCCGCGGCTCGCAGATCGTCGTGCTGATGGTGCCCACCACCGCACCAGAAGACATCGCCGCCTATGCCAACCGCGTCGGCAACCAGTGGAAGATCGGGCGCCGCGACGTGGGTGATGGTGTGCTGGTGCTGGTGGCCAAGAACGACCGCAAGATGCGCATCGAGGTTGCCAAGTCTTTAGAAGGTGCCATCCCCGACATCGCAGCAGCACGCATCATCGACGGCGCGATGAAGCCCCGTTTTCAGCAAGGCGACTTTGCCAGCGGCCTGAGCGCTGCGGTCACGCAGATCGGCGCGCGCATTGCGGGCGAAGCCCTGCCCGCCCCAACTGAGACGTCCGCCCCTGCCGCTGGGGGCAGCAGTCATGGCCTGTTCGACTGGACGGACTTCGCCATCTTCCTGTTCTTTGGCGTCATGGTGGCCGGCCCGTTGGCGCGCAGCCTCCTGGGGGCTGCGCTGGGCGGACTGGCGGTAGGAGGCGGCGTAGGCGCCCTGGCGTTTGTGTTCACCTCCAGCCTGCTGCTGTCGGTGGGCGCGGGCATCATTGCGCTGCTCTACACCTGGCTTTTTGGCGGCAGCAGCGGCCCCATCAGCCTGGGGCATGGCGGCGGAGGCTCCGGGGGCTGGAGCAGCGGCAGTTCGGGCGGATTCAGCAGCAGTGACAGCGGCGGCTTCAGTTCGGGCGGTGGGGGCGATTTTGGTGGCGGTGGTGCATCGGGAGACTGGTGATGGGTGTTGAGAACAGCGGGCAACCAACGCACACGCTATGGCGTTCCATCTGGAGGCTCGTCCACCATCGCGGGCACGATGCCTTCGGCCGATCCGCCATCCCGTTGCCAGCACTGCAGCGCCTCGGCGGGCAGGTCGCTGCCAGCGAGCGGCAGCACACCGGGCAGATTCGCATCGTGGCGGAAGCGGGGCTCCCCTGGAGCTACCTGCGCCGTCACGCCAATGCACGCGAACGCGCGCTGATGCTGTTCAGCAAACATCGCGTGTGGGACACCGAACACAACAACGGCGTGCTGATCTACCTGCTGATGCCGGAACATGCGTTCGAGATCGTTGCCGACCGGGGCCTGGCACGGCATGTCCCACCGACCGCATGGCAGGAGATGGCGACGAAGATGTCGGCCCAGTTTCAGCAAGGCCACTACGAAGAAGGCCTGGCACAGGCCGTGGGGGCGGTAGGCGCCCTGCTGGCGGAGCACTTTCCGCGCGCCACCGATTCGCCCTCCGTCAACGAGCTCCCCGACGCGCCGCTCCTGCGCTGAATACCGGCTGGCGGCCATTCCGAGCATCTACAACGCGACACGCATCAGAGCGCCCAGAGGGCGGCCATTGTATGTATGGGCGGGCTGCAGCTCAGCCTGACGGCATGTGCAGTTCAGCCGCAAACTGCTTTCCATGGGCATTGAATTGACCACCCCACATCCAGCCCCTGCAGGCCACATCGCGGAGTTAACCCGCTGACTCTGCGCAGGTGCGCCCGTCACACGCCTTCGGCTCTACAGCCCTGCAGCCCTGCAGCTCTGCAGCTCTGCAGCTCTGCCACCGTCCTGAATATGTACCCGGGTTATCCATCAGCAGGTAACTATCTCCGGCCGAACCAGTGCCCCAAGCCAACGGACTTGTCCTCATCCCACCTTCATTGTTTCCAATACTGGAACAGTTAGTTCGCGACCCGGTGGTTTTTCTCTGCACCCCACCGGCGTACAGTTCATCCCATCGATGAGCCGAACCCGCAAGGCGACTCACCGAACCCGGTCCCAGGCAGCTTTCTTTGTTTTTGGCGCTTTGTTCCGGTTTTTTGAGCCGCTTCTTTAACTTCAAGGATTTCCATCATGAACAACACCGCACGTTTCCTGTCTATCGCCGCTGTCGCCGCTTTCGCTTCTTTTGGTGCCCAGGCTGACGAAGCCGATGCTTCGCAGTTCGCCACCAAGTTTGAAACTAACCGCACCCGCGCTGAAGTGGCTGCTGAAGCCGCCACTGTGGCCCAGACCCGCTCCATCGAACCCGCTGGTTCGCGTGTGGTGACCTACAAGTCCACGGCCGACCGCGCTGCCGTGCGTGCCCAGGCTGCTGAAGCTGTGCGCACTGGCCAGATTTCTTCGGGTGAGCGCGGCTGATTCACCAGGGGCGGCTGAATCTGCCGCCCTGGTTGCGCCGTATCTCTCAGTACCCAAGTCCTCTTTTTAGAATTTTCAGGAGTTTCACCATGAACAAGTCTGTCCGTTTCCTGTCCGTTGCTGCTGTCGCCGCTTTTGCCGCTTTTGGTGCCCACGCTGATGAGGCCGATGCTTCGCAGTTCGCCACCAAGTTCGAAACCAACCGCACCCGTGCTGAAGTGGCTGCCGAAGCTGCTACCGTGGCCCAGACCCGCTCCATCGAGCCCGCTGGTTCGCGTGTGGTGACCTACAAGTCCACGGCTGACCGTGCTGCTGTGCGTGCCCAGGCTGCTGAAGCCCTGCGCACCGGCCAGATCTCTTCGGGCGAAATCGGCAACGCGATGTAATTGCCAGAGGCCCCATGCAGACTGCATGAGGGCTTTGTGAAAATTGCCAATGCAAAAGGCCGGGGCCCTGTGAGGGGCCCCGGCCTTTTTTGTGATGCCACTCCACTGCAGGGGTGGCTCAAATGCTTATGGGATCAGCTTGACGCCGGTCTTGGCCTGCAGGGCCTCAAAAGTCACGCCGGGAGCCAGCTCCACCACCTTCAGGCCCTGGGACGTCACGTCCATGACGGCCAGGTCGGTGATGATGCGATCCACCACACCCACGCCCGTGAGGGGCAGCGTGCACTGGGGCAGGATCTTCAGGTCTTCGGTGCCATCCTTCTTGCGGGCCACATGCTCCATGAGCACGATCACGCGCTTGACGCCAGCCACCAGGTCCATCGCGCCACCCATGCCCTTGACCATCTTGCCGGGGATCATCCAGTTGGCCAGGTCGCCCTTTTCGCTGACCTGCATGGCGCCCAAGATCGACAGGTTGATCTTGCCGCCACGGATCATGGCAAACGACTGGTCGCTGCCAAAGATGGACGAGCCCTTGATGGTGGTCACGGTCTGCTTGCCGGCGTTGATCAGGTCGGCATCCACTTCGTCTTCGGTGGGAAACGGGCCGATGCCCAGCATGCCGTTTTCGGACTGCAGCCACACCTCTTTGTCGGCAGGCACAAAGTTGGCCACCAGCGTGGGGATGCCAATGCCCAGGTTCACATAAAAGCCGTCTTCGAGTTCATGGGCGGCACGGGCCGCCATTTGGTCTTGACTCCACGACATAGATACTTCTCCAGCTTGTTCTGTACGGTTGTGCGGCAGCGGCTCAGACGCCCGCTTTTTCGGTGATGGTGCGCTTTTCAATGCGCTTCTCGGGCGTGGCGTTGTGCACGATGCGGTGCACATAGATGCCAGGCAGATGGATCTGGTCGGGCGCAATAGCGCCGGTTTCCACCACCTCTTCCACCTCCACGATGGTGATCTTGCCAGCCGTGGCCGCGGCGGGGTTGAAGTTGCGCGCCGTGAGGCGGAACTGCAGGTTGCCCGACTTGTCGGCACGCCAGGCCTTGACCAGCGACACATCGGGCACCAGCGAACGCTCCATCACATAGGTTTCGCCATCGAACTCGCGCAGTTCCTTGCCCTCGGCCACGATGGTGCCCACGCCGGTCTTGGTGAAAAAGGCCGGGATGCCCGCACCGCCCGCACGCAGCTTTTCGGCCAGCGTACCCTGGGGGGTGAACTCCAGCTCCAGCTCGCCAGCGAGGTACTGGCGCTCGAACTCCTTGTTCTCGCCCACATACGACGAGATCATTTTCTTGATCTGCCGGGTCTCGAGCAGCTTGCCCAGGCCAAAGCCGTCCACGCCCGCATTGTTGGAGATCACGGTCAGGTTCTTCACGCCTGAATCGCGCAGCGCGTCGATCAAGGCTTCAGGAATGCCACACAGTCCAAAGCCGCCAACAGCCATGAGTTGGCCATCTGCAACCACGCCCTTCAGGGCCTCGGCTGCGGAGGGGAATAACTTGTTCACCACGATCTCCTTATGAATGGGATGCGCTACGATACTACGTACTTAAATAAGTAGTTTTCCGTAAAGATTAGCACTATGGACGTTGATTACCGACTGGCTTTCGACATGGCCCCTGTGGGGCTGGTGCTCTCGCGCAACCGCACCATGGTGGACTGCAACCGCCATGTCTGCGAAATGTTCGGCGCCTCGCGCGAAGTGCTGATCGGCCAGTCGTTCCAGATACTCTATCCCAGCGCCGACGAATATGAGCGGCTTGGGGCGCACATGGAGCCCATCCTGAACGCCAAGGGCCACTATGCGGACAACCGCATCATGAAGCGCGCCAATGGCGAAGTGTTCTGGTGCCACGTGTCTGGTCGCGCACTCAACCGCGATGCCCCGCATGAGTCCGGCATCTGGAGCTTCGAAGATCTGAGTTCGCAGCGCGCCGTGAAGGCGGAGCTGACGGGCCGTGAGCGCGAGGTAGCCGCCCGCCTGCTGGAAGGCCTGACCTCCAAGGAGATCGGTCGGGCACTGGAGATCAGCCACCGCACGGTAGAAATTTACCGCGCGCGCCTCATGCGCAAGTACAACGCCTCCACCGCCGCCGACCTGGTGCACAAGCTGCTGGCAGGTGGCTGAACCTGCCCTCGAAGGACAGCACTACCGCCCTTTATTGCCTACTTGGCCGGGCCGTCGATGACTTCGGCGGCGGTGCGAAACGCCTCTACCGCCGTCGGCAGGCCGCAGTAGACACTGGCGTGCAGCAGCACTTCCTGCAACTCCTCCGCAGTAGCGCCATTGTTCAGCGCGCCACGCACATGGCCCTTGAGTTCATGCTGCTTGCCCAGCGCGATCAACATGGAAACCGTGATAAGACTGCGGGTCTTGCGGTCCAGCCCGGGCCGCTGCCAGACATCGCCCCACGCATTGCGCGTGATGTATTCCTGAATGGGCTGCGTGAAAGAGGTGGCGTTGCCCAGCGCACGGTCCACAAAATCGTCACCCATGACCTCGCGGCGGGTGGCCAGGCCTTTTTCGTAGTCTTTGGTCGGGGTTGGTGTCACGCGGGCTCTCCTTGAAGGGTTGAAACATCAAGGCCCGATGGTAGCGAGCGCACGCAGGGCTTCCACAGCGCAAACAACAGAACGCCCGGCACATGCACTGCACACGCCGGGCTTCATGGCTTCGTGAACGGCTCGCCCCATGCCATCCCCTGACGACATGGGAGCAAGGCCTCACTGATCAGGCGCTGGCACCGCCTGAGGTCAGGTCAAACCGGTCCAGGTTCATCACCTTGGTCCAAGCCTTGACGAAGTCCTGTACAAACACTGCCTGTGCATCGCTGCTGGCATAGACCTCGGCCAGCGCACGCAACACCGAGTTGGAGCCAAACACCAGGTCGGCCACCGTGCCGGTCCATTTTCTGGCACCTGTGCTGCGGTCCACACCTTCCAGCACACCCGCTGCACCCGCCGACTTCTGCCATTGGGTGCGCATGTCGAGCAGGTTCACGAAGAAGTCATTGCTCAAGGTACCAACGCGCTGCGTGAAGACACCATGGGTGGCCTGCCCCACGTTGGCACCCAGCACGCGCAGGCCACCCACCAGCACCGTCATCTCCGGCGCCGTCAGCGTGAGCTGGTTGGCGCGGTCCACCAGCAACTCGGCCACAGCCCCCTCCAGCCCAGGGCGCACGTAGTTGCGGAAACCATCGGCCACAGGCTCCATCACCTCGAACGACGGCACATCGGTCTGCTCTTGCGAGGCATCCGTGCGGCCAGGCGTGAAGGGAACGGTCACGTCCTGCCCTGCCTGCTTTGCGGCAGCCTCCACGGCAGCGCCACCGGCCAGCACGATCAGGTCCGCCAGCGAGATCTTCTTGCCACCCGTCTGCGCCGCATTGAAGTCGCGCTGGATGGCTTCGAGCTGACCCAGCACCTTGGCCAGTTGCGCAGGCTGGTTCACAGCCCAATCCTTTTGTGGAGCCAGACGGATGCGCGCGCCGTTGGCGCCGCCCCGCTTGTCGCCGCCCCGGAACGTGGAGGCAGAGGCCCAGGCCGTGGATACCAGTTCCGAAATCGACAAGCCCGATGCCAACACCTTGGCCTTGAGCGCAGCGATGTCCTGCGCGTTCACCAGCGCATGGTCCACGGCAGGCACAGGGTCTTGCCAGACCAGCACTTCGGCGGGCACCTCCGGCCCCAGATAGCGGGCACGCGGCCCCATGTCACGGTGCGTGAGCTTGAACCAGGCACGCGCAAATGCATCGGCAAACTGCTCGGGGTTCGCCAAAAAGCGGCGCGAGATCTTTTCGTAGGCCGGGTCAAAGCGCAGCGACAGGTCGGTGGTGAGCATGGTGGGCACCAGCTTTTTCGACGGGTCGTGTGCGTGCGGGATCGTCGCTGCAGCCCCCTTGGCCGTCCACTGGTGAGCGCCTGCCGGGCTCTTGGTCAGCTCCCACTCGTAGCCGAACAGGTTTTCGAAGAAGTTGTTGCTCCACTGCGTGGGCGTGGTGGTCCAGGTAACTTCCAGGCCACTGGTGATGGTGTCACCGCCTTTGCCAGAGCCATGGCCGCTCTTCCAGCCCAGGCCCTGGTCCTCGATGCCTGCACCTTCGGGCTCCTTGCCCACCAGCGCGGCATCGCCAGCACCGTGGGTCTTGCCAAAGGTGTGGCCGCCAGCAATCAGTGCCACGGTCTCTTCGTCGTCCATGGCCATGCGCGCAAAGGTGTCGCGGATGTCGCGCGCGGCGGCGATGGGGTCGGGGTTGCCGTTCGGGCCTTCGGGGTTCACATAAATCAGGCCCATCTGCACAGCAGCCAGCGGGTTGGCCAGGTCGCGCTCACCGCTGTAGCGCTTGTCGCTGCCCAGCCAGGTGGATTCAGCGCCCCAGTACACGTTTTCATCGGGTTCCCACACGTCAGGGCGGCCACCGGCAAAGCCAAAGGTCTTGAAGCCCATGGATTCGAGTGCCACATTGCCGGTCAGGATCATCAGGTCGGCCCACGAGATCTTGCGGCCGTACTTCTGCTTGACGGGCCAGAGCAGGCGGCGCGCCTTGTCCAGGTTGGCGTTGTCGGGCCAGCTGTTGAGCGGCGCAAAACGCTGTTGCCCAGCTCCCGCGCCACCACGGCCGTCTGCCAGACGGTAGGTGCCCGCGCTGTGCCAGGCCATGCGCACAAACAGCGGTCCATAGTGGCCAAAATCTGCGGGCCACCAGTCCTGCGAGTCGGTCATCAGTGCGCGCAGGTCAGCCTTCACAGCAGCAAGGTCGAGGCTCTTGAATTCTTCGGCGTAATTGAAGCCGTCTCCCATCGGGTCGGTGAGCGGGGAGTTCTGGTTCAGGGGGCGGAGATTGAGCTGGTTGGGCCACCAGTCGGCATTGCGGGGGCCCGTGGGCACGGCCTTGGTGTGGTCAAAGGGGCATTTGGCTTCGGTCGTCATGGGTCATCTCCTGTGAAATCGCGTCGGCAAAACGTATCGACAGGGCAGATGGTAGGAAGCAAACGATGACAGGTAAATTGAATCGATTGAATCCCATTAATAGCCAATATCAATGGATCATCATCCTTTCATTGATTTCGTTGCGATACCCAGACAAGTTGAGGCTGGGGCAGCGTCAACGCGAACGCGCCAGCAGCAGCCCAGGTGCACCCATGTCAGCCCTCAGGATGCGCCCATGGGTAGAGTCGGTGACATACACCGTGGTACGCCCTGCCCCGCCAAACGCCAGGTTGGTGGTGGAGCTGCCCGGTGCGCCGCGCAGCACCTGCACGGGCTCGGCCCGGTGGTTGAGCACCCACACATAGCCCAGGCCCGGGTTGGCCACCAGCAGGTGACCCTCGGCATCCACGGCCAGGCCGTCGGGGCCGCTGGGGCCATACGAGGTGAAGAACTGGCTGACCTTGGCCACGCTGCCATCGGGCAGCAGCGGCACGCGCCACACACAGTTGCCACGCGTCACGGCCAGATACAGCACGCGGCCGTCGGGCGACAGGGCCACGCCGTTGGGGCTGGGCACGTTGTGCAGCAGCAAGTCGAGCTGACCATTGGGCCGCAGGCGGTACAGGCGACCACTCGGGTCGTGCAGGCCGCTTTGGCCCTGGTCGGTGAAGTAGAGGTTGCCTTCGGCGTCAAAGATCAGGTCGTTCACGCCCTTGAAGCGCTCGCTGTTGCGGCGCTGCAGGTACGGGGTGACGGCGCCCGTGGCCACGTCGAGCTGCATCAGGCCGTTCTTGTAATCGGTGATGAGCAGCGTGCCGGGCTTCAAGAACTTCAGGCCGTTGGGCTCGCCGTCGTACTCGGCCACCAGCGCCCAGTCGCCCTGCGGGTTGATGCGAAAGACCCGGCCCCAGGGGATGTCGCTGACGTAGAGGTTGCCTGCGTCGTCGAACACCGGGCCTTCCAGAAAAGAATCGGTGATGGTGCCGCCCCGGTTGGCGTCAGCCCAGTCGCTGCGCTCGCGGCGGCGAAAGTGCTCAGGCATGGTGGTGAAGACATCGAGATCGCGGACCTCAGGGGCTTGCAGCAAAAACATGGTGGGTCTTTCCAATTCGTTCAGGCGGCGGGAGCGGTATCGAAACCATACAGCCGTGCCGGGTTGTCGACCAGGATGCAGTCCATGGCCGCGTCGCCGCCAGCCCAGGCCTGAAGCAGGTCCATCAAGTCGGCATCGTTCACGGTGCCAGGCGTCTCGGTGGTGTGCGGCCAGTCGCTGCCCCACACCAGGCGCTCGGGCGCAGCCTGAACCAGGGCCTGGCCCAGCGGCAGGGTGTCGGCGTAGCTGGGGCCATGCACGGTCGAGCGCATGTAGGCGCCCGAGAGCTTGACCCAGGTGTTGCCACCATCGAGCAGGCCGCGCACCATGCCGTAGGTCTCTGCGGCCGGGCCTTCGGCGGGATCGATGCGGCCCAGGTGGTCGATGACCAGGGGCACAGGCAGCTTATGCAACTGGGGCGCGAGGGCGATGAGCTGCTCCGGCTGCGCAAAGATCTGGAGATGCCAGCCCGCGCACGCCGGGTGCTCGGCCACCTTGCGCGCCAGCGTGGCCAGCATGGCGGGCGTGGTGGTGCCCCACGATTGGGGCGAGACGAAATTGACGCGCAGCCCGCGCACACGGCGTGCAGCCAGGTGGGCCAGCTCGTCGGCACCCACGCCGTCGCCCACCACGGCCACACCGCGTGCAGCGTCGCCCAGCTGGTCCAGCGCATCCAGCGTGCAGGCGTTGTCGGTGCCGTAAGTCGATGGCGTGACCACCACCGTGCGCGTGGTGCCCAGGCGCGCCTGCAGTTGCCGGTACACCGCCACGGGCGCCACTGGCGGAGTGCGCGGCCAATGGGCTGACGGCGCAAAGCGCGGGTCAAAGATGTGCATGTGGCTGTCGCACGCGCCGGGCGGCAGCCGGCGCTGCGGGCGGTTCAGGCCCACGGAATGCGGCGCGGGCGTGGTCAGCGCTGGCAAAGGCATCAGTCAGTCCAGCTTGATATTGCCCTTCTTCACCACCTCGCCCCACTTCGCGTCTTCCTTCTTCAGGAAGGCGGCGAAGTCTGCGGGCGTCGAACCGATGGGCTGGGCGCCCAGGTCGGCCAAGCGCTGCTTCACTTCGTCTTCCTTCAGCACCTCTTGCAGGGCCTGCTGCAGTTTGGTGGCCACGTCGGCTGGCACGCCCGCAGGCAGGAACACGCCGTTCCACTCATAGGCCTCGTAGCCGGGCATGGCCGCCTCGGCCACCGTGGGCACATCGGGCAGGCGTTTGGAACGCTCAGGGGCCGACACGGCCAGCGCACGCAGCTTGCCACCCGCCACATGCGGGTAGGTGGCGGCCACGGTGCCGAACATGAAGTCCACCTGGCCAGCCATCACATCGGTGATGGCAGGGCCACCGCTCTTGTAGGGCACGTGCACCATGTCCAGGCCCAGCTTCTGGGCCATCAGCTCCGCCGCCAGGCGCTGCACCGTGCCGCTGCCGCCTGAGGCAAAGTTGATCTTGCCCGGCTGCGCCTTGGCCTTGGCAATCAGCTCGCCCACGTTTTTGTAGGGTGCATCGGCCTTCACGATGAGCACGTTGGGCGCCAGCAGCACCAGCGACAGCGGCTGCAGTGCGTTGGCGGCATACGGCATCTTGGGGAAAAGATGCGGGTTGATGGAGTACGGCGTGGCGTCGTACAGCATGGTGTAGCCGTCTGCCGGGGCCTTGGCCACAAAGCTGGCGCCAATGGTGCCGCTGGCACCGGCCTTGTTGTCCACGATCACGCTGCCGCCGAGCTTGGCGCCCAGGCGGGTGGCCACCACACGGGCCACGGCATCGGCCGCGCCACCGGGGGCGTAGGGCACGACGATGGTGATGGGCCGCTCGGGGAAGGCGGCGTGGGCCACACCTGCGGCCAGGGCGCAGGCGGCGATCAGGGGTTTGAGGAAGCGAAACATACGTGTCTCCAATCAGTTCTAGGTTCTACAACAGGGCGGCTCAATCTGCTTTGAGATCGAGCGCTTTTGCAATCTGGCTATAAGTGGTCACTTCGCGGGCCACACGGGTCGCAAAGGTATTGCCACACACCGATTCGGCATCCATCCCCAGGCCGCGCAGCTTGTCAGCGGCCGATTCGCTCTTGGCAAAGTCGGCGGCCGTGCGCTCCAGCGCCTGGGCGATGGGCTCGGGCAAGCCCGCAGGGGCCAGCACGCCGTACCACACGTCGGCAGCGTAGTTGCCACCTCCTGCCTCGGCAAACGTGGGCACCTCGGGCACCAAGGCAGAGCGCTGGGGCGCGCCCACGGCCAGCGCACGCAGCTTGCCGCTCTTGATCTGCGGCAGCACCGAGCCCAGGGTGGCAAAGGAGCTGTCGAGCTGCCCGCCCATCAGGTCCGTCACCACGGGCGCGGCGCCCTTGTAGGGCACGTGGTTGAGCTGCAGGCCCTGGGCGCGGGCAAAGATCTCGGTGGCAAAGTGGCCTGAGCTGCCCACCCCTGCCGTGCCTGCGGTCACGCGGCCGGGCTCGGCGCGGGCCTTGGCCTGGTAATCGGCCAGTGTCTTGACCGGCAGGCTGGGGGCCACCACCAGCACCGTGGGGCTGCTGGCCACCGTGCACAAGGGGCGGAAGGACTTCACCGCATCGAACTTGACGCGGCCCTGGTACAGCGCCGGAATCATGGTGTGGTTGGTGGCGCCGAACAGCAGCGTGTAGCCATCGACCGGGGCGCTGGCCACGGCCTGCGCGGCAATGATGGTGCCCGCGCCGGGCTTGTTGTCGATGATGAACGGCTGGCCCAGCGCCTTGCTGGCGTGGTCGGCAAAGGCGCGCGCCACCACGTCGGTGGGGCCACCGGCGGCAAAGCCCACCACCAGCTTCACGGGCTTGGTCGGATAGGCTGCTGCGCCCGTTTGCGCGCAAGCGGCGCCAGACGCTACAAAAACAATAGCTGCCAGCGCATGATTGACTAGCGCAAGAGGCCTATTTTTCTTGAAATTGCGTGCCATGGTCTGTTGTCTCCTGTGCGGCCGGGCACCCTGCCCGGCCATGTTCTTGGGGCAGGCCGGCGCTCAGGCGACGGCTACTGCATGCGGTGCACGTGCCAGCACGGCCAGCAGGTTCTTCGCCGCGCCCACGCCCATGTTCACGTAGGCGTCGCTCGTCACGCCGCCGATGTGCGGGCTGAGGATGAAGTGCTTCTCGCCCTGGAAGGGGTGGCCCGCCGTCATGGGCTCCACCGCAAAGCTGTCGAGCCCGGCCGCCATGACCTGGCCCGAGCGCACGGCGGCGAGCAGATCGGCCTCGTCGATCAGGCCACCACGTGCCGTGTTCACCACAATCACGCCGCGCTTGCATTGCGCCAGCGTGGCGGCGTTCAGCAGGTTGCGGTTTTCGTCGGTCAGCGGGCAGTGCAACGAGATGGCATCCGATTCGCGCCAGATCGTCTCCAGGTCCACCGCCTGCACATAGGCGGGCAGGTTCTTGGCAAACGGATCGAAGCCGATCACGCGCATGCCCAGGGCGTCGGCCATCTTGGCAAAACGCAGGCCGATGGCGCCCAGGCCCACCAGGCCCACCGTGCGGCCACCCAGCTCCAGGCTCTTGTGCGTGGCCTTGTCCCAGTGACCAGCGTGCATGCGCGCATCGAGTTGCACCACCGATTTGGCGCAGGCCATCAGCAGAGCCAGGGCCTGCTCGGCCACGGCGGCGGCGTTGGCGCCCACGGCGGCCACCACCTCAATGCCACGGGCTTGGGCAGCCACCTTGTCGATGGTGTCGGTGCCGCTGCCGTGCTTGGAGATGACCTTGAGCGACGGCGCAGCGTCCATCACGGCAGCGCCCACCTTGCCGTAGCGCACGATGATGGCCACGGGGTTGTGCGCACCGCACAGGGCCACCATGTCCTCTTCCGTCGGCGTCTTGCCTGCGTAAACGATCTCGTAGCCTGTGAGCAGATCCAGGGCTTGTTGCGCCAGGTCGGCGCCGGTCACGATGATGGTTGGGCTCACAGCGATTCCCCTTCCTTCAAAACACCCGCAGCGCGCAGGGCGGCAGGCAGCCATTTCGATGCGGTGTCGCCACGGGCGATGGCTTCGATGCGGGCGGCTTCGTCGGCCACCTTCTTGTCGGCCAGGGCCAGCATGGCGGGGGCTTTTGCGCGTTCGATCACGACCACGCCATCGGCGTCGCCCACCACCAGGTCACCGGGGTTCACGGTCGCACCACCGGCGCTGATGGGGTGGTTGATGCGGCCGGGCACGTACTTGGTGGGCCCTGCGGGGTTGAAGCCCGCGCTGAACACGGGGAAGTCCAGCTCCAGAATTTCCAGCTTGTCGCGGATGGCGGCGTCCACGATCACACCCGCCAGGCCGCGCTTCTTGCAGGCGCTGAGCATCAGCGTGCCCATCAGCGCCGCCGTCTGGTCGCCCTTGCCGTCAATCACCAGCACATCGCCTGGCTGGGCCAGGGCGATGGCGGCGTGGATCATGAGGTTGTCGCCGGGGCGCACTTCCACGGTGAAGGCGGGGCCAGCCACCTTCATGTTCTGGTGCACAGGCGCCACGCGGCCATGCATGGTGCCGCGGCGGCCTGCCACGTCGGCCAGGATGGCGGCTTGGTAGGTGGCGGCCTGGGCAACAACGTCGCCGCTCACGCGGTCGATGGTGCGGATGATTTCAGGGAGTTGGCTCATGGGAGTGGTCCGGTTGAGGTAATGAAAACGAAGAAGCAGCGTTTTGCTTTTTTGACAATGGGTGGATCGCGGGTATCAGTCGGCCTTGATGTTTCCGTCTTTGATGACCTTGGCCCACTTGGCCGAGTCGGCCTTTTGCAGGTCGCCCAGCTGCTGGGGCGTGCCGCCCACCAGCGTCACGCCCAGCTTGTCGGCCAGGGCGATGAGGGCGGGGTCTTTCAGCGTGGCGGCGATCTCGCGGTTCAGGCGCTGCACGATGGCGGCGGGCGTCTTGGCGGGCGCAAACACGGCCTGCCACTGCTCCACCACAAAGTCCTTGAGCCCCGCCTCGCCCATGGTGGGCACGGCAGGCAGGGCCTTGAGGCGCTGGGCCGACGTGACGGCCAGGGCGCGCAACTTGCCCGACTGCACATGCGGCAGCGCGGCGGCTGCGGGGGCAAACATGAACTGCACCTGCTCGGCCAGCGTGTCTTGCAGCGCGGGGGTGTCGCCCTTGTAGGGCACATGGATGAAGCGCGCGCCAGTTTGCTGCTGCAGCAGCTCGCCCTGCATTTGCAAAATGGTGCCGTTGCCGCCCGAGGCAAACGCCAGCTTGCCCGGCTGGGCCTTGGCGGCGGCCAGCAGGTCGGCCACCGTCTTGAACGGCTGGTTAGCGCCCACCACCAGGATGTGGGGGATGGTGCCCACGGTGATCACGGGCTCGAACGCCGTGATGTGGTCGTAGGGCAGCTTGGCCATCAGGTGTGGCGCAATAGCCTGCGGGCCGATGGAGGTGCCCAGCAGCGTGAGCCCGTCGGGCGCCGCCTTGGCCACATAGGCCGCGCCAATGGTGCCCGTGGCCCCGGCCTTGTTGTCCACGATGACGTTGGTGGACAGGGCCGCGCCCAGCTTGAGGGCGATGTTGCGGCCCAGCACATCGGTGCTGCCACCGGCGGGGTACGGCACCACCCAGGTGATGAGCTTGCCCCCGGGCCAATCGTTTTGCGCCCAGGCGGGCAGCCCCGTGCCCACGCCAGCGCCCGCAAGGGCCAGGGTGGTCAGAAGGTGGCGGCGCTGCGCGCCGTGCGTGGATAGGTGAGATACCAAAGAGGTCATGGTGCAAGGCCCTCAGACAGGGGTGGGGGATGAAGAAGTCGAGACCGGCGGGAAGCCGTAAAGCGCGGCAGGGTTGGTGACCAGCACGCGGCGCAGGGCATCCGCACCGGCCTGATCGCACCAGCGCGCCAGGGTGTCGATTTGCAATGCGTCGTCCGGCACGGGGTGCAGGCCAGCGCTGGCAGTGGCATGGGGCCAGTCGCTGCCCCACAGCACGCGCTCTGGTGCAGCACGCATGTAGCTGGCGGCCAGTGCGTCAAGCGCCGGGTCGTCCACCGCGTGGGTGGCGCTGACGATGTAGCCGCCCGAGAGCTTGACCCAGGCCCTGCCCTCGCCCAGCAGCTGCAGCAACAGTGCGTGGGCTGGGTGCTTCCCGGCTTGCTCGGGTGCGATGCGCCCCAGGTGGTCAAACACCAAGGGCACGGACACACTGCGCAGCACATCGCCCAGGCTGGCCAGCGCATCGGGTGCCATCAGCAGCTGCAGGTGCCAGCCCCAGGGCGCAATGCGCTGGGCCAGGGGCAGGATGGAGTCCACCGAGCCCGTGACGCCCAGCGACAGGTTCAGCCGCACGCCGCGCACGCCCGCGTCGTGCAGGGCCTGCAGCTGGGCATCGCTCTCGCTGCCATCGATCACGGCCACGCCCCGGGCCTGCGTACCCAACGCGGCCAGGCCCTGCAGCATGCAGCGGTTGTCCGAACCGTAGGTGGATGGCGTGACCAGCACCGTGCGCTCGGTGCCCAGGCGCTGCTGCAGCGCGCGGTAGTCACTGGCCGACGCATCGGGCGGCAACAGCCTGGCGCCGGGCGCAGCAGGAAAGCGCTGGTCGTACACATGCACGTGGCAGTCGCACGCCGCCGCAGGCAGTGCGGTACGGGGCGCCGTCGTTCCCAGCGAGAACGGTACGGGCGTGACAAGGCGATCGCGGGTCATGGCGATGGGCAGTCAGCGGGGGATGAACGTGGCGGCTCGATCAGTCCAGGCTGGCGCCAGAGTCCTTCACGATCTTGGACCAGCGGGGCACTTCGGTGCGCAGCAGTGCCGCAAACTGCTCGGACGTGCCCCCGAGGATGTCGCCGCCTTCGGAGCGCAGCTTGTCCGCCACGTCCGGTTGCTTGAGGGCCTGGTTGATGGCCTTGTTCAGCTGCGCCACGATGGCTGCAGGCGTGCCCGCAGGGGCCAGCACACCGAACCAGGTCACGGCCTCAAAGCCCTTGAACCCGGACTCCGCCAGCGTGGGCACATCCGGCAGCTGCGCGGAGCGCTGGGCCGAGGTGATGGCTATGACCTTGAGCTTGCCATTGCGCACATGGCCCAGCAGCGTGGGCACGGACGACATGTACAGATCAATCTGCCCGCCCATCAGGTCCGTCATGGCCTGGGCCGCGCCCTTGTAAGGGATGTGGCGCAACTGGATGCCAGCAGCGTTCTCTGCCAGTTCCCCGGCCAGATGGGCCACGGTGCCGTTGCCCGAATAGCCCAGCGTCAGGGCATCGGGCTTGCCCTTGGAGGCAGCCACCACATCGGCAAAGGTCTTGAAGCGCGAGTTGACCGGCACCGCCATCACGATGGGCGAGGACGACACCAGCGCCACCGGCGCCAGGTCCTTGAGCGGGTCGTAGGGCAGCTTCTTGTACAGCGTGGGATTGATGGCGAGGTTGCTGGTCTGCCCCATCACCAGCGTGTAGCCGTCCGGGTCGGCCTTGGCCACAGCGTCCACCCCCAGGTTGCCACCGGCGCCGGGGCGGTTGTCCACGATCACGCTCCACTTGTTCTGGTCGGCCATCTTCTGCGCCACGGCGCGGGCGATCATGTCGGTGCCACCGCCGGGGGGGAACGGAACAATCAGGCGGATGGCCTTGGCGGGGTAGGCCGTCTGAGCCTGCGCAGCGCCGTGGGGCACGGCCACGGCCGCAAGGCCCAGGAAAGCGGCGCACAGGCGCGCACTCAAAGAACGTGAAAGCGATGAAAAAGCGGTCATGGATTTGTCTCCGTTATGGTGGTTCGTCACGCCGGTCTGCAAGGGCCTGTTCGGGCCTGGCGCCGTGGTGCGCGAATGTACGCACGCGTTTCAACCCATACAATGCAGTTGCACACAATGAAACGAATTGCGCCATGAGCAACCCACCCTCTTCGCCCGCGCGCCCTGCCCCGCGCAAGGCCACCCAGCCAAATGCCACCACCGCCGGGGTCGATGAAAGCGCAGACCGGCCGACCGATGCGGCGACAAAGGACACCGGTGGCGTGATCGCCGTGACGCGTGCGCTGCAGGTGCTGGAGGCCTTTGCGCTGGGCGAGTCCAGCCTGTCCCTGGCAGAGCTGAGCCGCCGCTGCAGCCTTCACAAGACCACCGTGCTGCGCCTGGCCCGCACGCTGGCGCAATCCGGGTTCATGGTGCAGCGCGAAGATGGCGACTGGCGCCTGGGTCCGGCAGCAGGCTGGCTGGGTGCGCGCTACCAGGCAGGCTTTGACGTGCAGAACGTGCTGGAGCCCGCACTGCGTGAACTGACCCTTGCCACCGGCGAAAGCGCTGCGTTTTACGTGCGTGAAGGCAATGTGCGCACCTGCCTTGTGCGCGTGGAAGGCCCGCAGGCGCTGCGCCACCACGCCCGCATGGGCGAAGGTCTGCCACTGGACAAGGGCTCACCGGGCCGCGTGATCCTGGCGTTTTCAGGCGAGCCGGGCAAAGCCTATGAAGAGATCCGCAAGAAGGGCTACCACTGGTCCATTGGTGAACGGGAACAGGGCGTGGCCACCGTGTCGGCGCCGGTGTTTGGCATGCACTGGCGGCTCATGGGCTCGGTGTGCATCTCAGGCCCGGCCTCGCGTTTGCCCGCCGAAAAGCTCGAAGCGCTGGCACACACCGTGGTCGCTGCAGCGACACAGTTGTCCTACGCACTGGCAGGGAGTTCGGCCGCGCCGGCCCATGCCCCCGTGCGGGCGACGCAATGGCATCCCTGATACTTGCATCCGTTATCCACCCCACACAAAAACCGAGGAGACTGCCGTGAGCCGCTACCCCTTCCCTGACCTGAACACCCTGCCCGAGGACATCCGCGCGCGGATTCTTGAAGTGCAGGAGAAGGCGGGATTCATCCCCAACGTATTCCTCGCGTTTGCCCGCCGACCAGCGGAATGGCGTGCATTCTTTGCGTACCACGACGCGCTCATGCTCAAGGAAGAAGGCAGCCTGACCAAGGGCGAGCGCGAGATGATTGTCACCACCACCAGCGCGGCCAATCAGTGCCTGTATTGCGTGGTGGCGCATGGCGCGATCCTGCGCATCTACGAAAAGAAGCCGCTCATCGCCGACCAGGTGGCGGTGAACTACCGCAAGGCGGACATCAGCCCCCGGGAGCGGGCCATGCTCGACTTCGCCATGAAGGTGTGCCAGAACGCCCACGAGATCGACGACACGGATTTCGAGGCCCTGCACCCCCATGGTTTCGATGACGAGGACATCTGGGACATCGCCGCCATCACGGCATTCTTTGGCCTGTCCAACCGCATGGCCAGCTTTGCGGGCATGCAGCCCAACCCAGAGTTCTATCTGATGGGCCGTGTGCCCAAGGCCAAGCCTGCGGCCTGATCCAAACCATGCGCTCCGCACGAACGATCTGGCTTTGGGTGCTGGCCGCCCCTGCGGTACAGGCCGCAGGGTTTGGGCCACCGGAGGGCACGCTGCCCCTTCACCCTTTGACTGTGACCGTGCCCGCTGGCGCGCTGTCGCCGTTGCGGTCCGCCTCGCTCTTCCGCGAAGAGTCCAGCACGGGGGCGGCGCCCACTTACTACCTCGGTGCGGGTGTTGCAGGCTCGCGCCTGCAAATCCCTGACTCGCCGGGCGCTACGGCGTGGCAGGTCGTACCCACCGCCGATTGCGTACGCCTGGAGCCCGTGCCCCCCGCACTGCTGCACACCCCATCCGTGCAGGCAGTGCTGGTGCAACAGAATCCGCTGCCCATGGAGTGCGCTGCGGCCTTCGAGGGGAGCTGTACCAGCCGTGACGACAAACTGCGCATCACCACTACCTTCGAGGGCCGGCGCCGCGCGGCGCGCGTGGGTGGCGGCTTCTTTGGCACCGAAGGCACCATAGACACCACCTTTTACACAGGCGTGCGCACCCTCAGCATCGAGCACCTGCCCAGCCGTCTTGTGCTGCGCATGCAAGAACGCCTGAACAACAGCAACGGCTACAGCGCACCGCAGACAGCCATCCGGTATTTGCCTGAGCTGCAGCGCCTTTTGCTGCTGGGCGCCTCAGAGGCACAGGGCATGCCTCTGGCGCAATGTGTTGCCCTGCCCCCACGATAAAGGCTGTCCCACTGCGACTCAATGGACCGATACCCGCGCGATACCCGCGCGATGCCCCGCGTGACCTCAGGACCTCAGGCCGGCAAGTCTGCATCGGTCTCGCGCACCCAGGGCTGCTGCGCCTGCCACTGGTCCAGCCAGCCCGGTACCTGCTGCGCGGGCATGGGCCGCGCAATGCCATAGCCCTGGCCCAGCACACAGCCCATGGCCAGCAGCGTGCGGCCGTGGTCCACGGTCTCCACACCTTCGGCAATCACCTTGCGGTTGAACGCTTTGGACAGGCCCACCACACCCTGCACAATGGCCAGGTCGTCGCGGTCTTCGAGCATGTCGCGCACAAAGCTCTGGTCGATCTTGAGCAGCTCTGCAGGCAGCTTTTTCAGGTAGGTCAGCGACGAATAACCGGTCCCAAAATCGTCCAGAGCAAACCGCACGCCCAGTTCGGCGCATGCGTGCATCAGGCCAGATACCTGGGCCATGTCCTGCAACGCGCTGGTCTCCACAATCTCCAGCTCCAGCGCCGACGAAGGCACCGAGGGATGCGCGGCCAGTGCCTGGCGCAGCTTGTGCACAAAGTCCTCTTGCTGGAGCTGCTTGGAGAACACGTTGACGCTGACCGGCATGCACAGCCCCACCGCCAGCCACTGCGCCATTTGGGACAGGGCCATGTCCAGCACCCGCTCGCCAATCGCAATCGCCATGTCGTGGTCTTCAATCACCGGCAGGAACTGGCTCGGGGCCAGCAGGCCTCGCTGCGGATGCAACCAGCGGACCAGCGCCTCCATGCCCACCACCTCACCTGTCTGCATGTTGACCTGGGGCTGGTAGTACAGCACCAGCTCCCGCTGAGCGATGGCGGTGGCAATCTGCTCAAGGCTTTCGCGCTTGATCCGGATGGCTGCATCGCTGGCCACATCAAACAGGTGGAACCGATTCTTGCCCGCCTGCTTGGCCAGGTACATGGCCTGGTCGGCATGGCGGATGAGCTGCTCCGAACTGGAACCATCCTGCGGGTAGATGGTGACGCCGATGCTGGCAGACACCTGCAGGGATTGCCCGCTTACCAGCAACGGCTCGGCCGCCACCTGCAACAGCCGCAACAGCAGGGGCTCGCAGTCCTGCTCGGCCGTCAGGTCGGTCATGACGGCCACAAACTCGTCCCCACCAATGCGCGCCAGCGTGTCGCCATCGCGCAGCGCAGACCGCAGACGCTTGGCAATCGCCACCAGAAACTCGTCGCCCGCCGCATGGCCATACCGGTCGTTGATGTCCTTGAAGCCATCCAGATCCAGAAACGCCACCGCCAGCGACTTGTTGCGACGCACACAGTGCGCCATGGCCTGCTGAAGCCGGTCGGCGAGCAGAACGCGGTTGGGCAGGTGCGTCAGCATGTCAAAGTGCGCCACCTCGGCCAGCTGCTCGTTGATGCGGCGCATCTGCGCATTGGCAGCCTCCAGCTCGGCCTGGCTGCGCAGGCGCTCCGTGATGTCGCGAACGATCATGCTGCTGTATTGGCGCCCTTCACTGTCCCCATAGATGCTGGAGCTGATCTCGGCGGTGAAGTGGCTGCCATCGCCCCGGACCATGGTCAGCAGGCCGGCCGCCTGCCCCCTCTGCTGGCGCTGTACCAGCAGCTCCTGCAACCGGGGGTCGGCAGGGTCGGCCAGCCCCGTGCGCCCCCGGGCGATGATTTGTGCCTCGCTCAGGTCAAACAGTCGGCAAGCCGCCTGGTTCACGGCCAGCACGGTGCCGTCGGGTGAGGTCAGCAACACGGCGTCCATGCTGTTGTCAAACAGCGCCTGGAACTTGAGTTCGCGGTCCTGCAGCTGCGACGTCAGCTTGCGCCGCATGGTGATATCGACAAAGGTGACCACGATCTTGTCGAGCGCTCCCACCGGCGTGAACCAGGGGTCGGCACGGCACAGCACCCAGCAGATGTCGGCGTCTTTGGAGCGAACAATGCCCACCACGATGCCGTTGACTGGTTCGCGGGTGGCAACCACGCGCGAGGCTGGGTAGTCAGACACCGGCATGGTCTGGCCTTCCTCGTTCAGGAAGGACCAGGCCGGGTCAATCAGCTGCTTGCCGGTCATCTGCTCAAAGCTCAGCCCCAGGAGGTTGCTGGCCTCGGCGTTGCACCGCACCACCGCACCCGTCGCATCGTGGATCACCAGGCCCGTCATCAGGTTGTCGATGAGCGACCGCTGCTCGGTTTCACTGTCGCGCAGCACTTGTTCCACCACCAGCCTTTGCTGCGCACTTTCGCTCTCGCGGCGCGCCAGGCGCAGCGACACAAACTTGATGAACGTCAGCAGCAGGGCCGTCAGCGCCAGTGGAGTGTCGATGCTGCGGGCCCATACCTGCCAGAACCGGCGCTCGGACTGGCCCACAAACACCGTCACCGGAAGCTTGTCGAGCCGGTGAAACAGGTTCACGAAGTTCTGGCCGTTGAGCAGCGCGTTGGGCCCTTCCACCCGCCCTTGCACCGGAAACTGTTGTTGCGTGAGATATCGGATCAACGCCCCGGCACGGCGCGTGCCGTATACCTCGTCCTTGGTGACTGCGGCGGGCACCGGAAACCGGGTCATCAGATAGCCATCGTCACGCAGCACGCCCACGGTGAGCTGCTGCACCAGCGGCGCGTCTTTCCAGAGCGACTCCAGAAAATCCACAGGGAATACATCGGTCAACACGGCCTGCGCCTGGCCATTTTGATCCCGCAGCACATAGCGCAGGGTGAAAACCCAGTCCTTGTCCAGCGCATCGCGCTGCGGCCGCCCCAGGTAGATATCGCGCAGGTCCCGGGCATCGCGCGCAAAGTCCTGAAAGCTGGGTTGAGCAGCCAGACTGGGGAGGCCCTGCAGGCTGGGCGTGTGCGACGAGGCCAGCAATTGGCCGTTCATGTCGCTCACGTAGGTCTGGCTGACTTCGGGGCGGTATTTGAGGTAATCCACCAACAACTGCTGCACCTGGGCCAGGTTGTCGATCCCCCCGGGTGAGATCGCAATGGTCTCAGCCAGGCTGAGCATGCCCGCGCGCTTGGAAAGAAAGAAGGTGTCCAGCGTCCGCGTGAGCAGCACCAGGTTGGACTGCATGTGCTCCTCTTCACGGTCCCTGACCTGCCCCCATTCGTCAAAGGCGTACAGGCCAAACATGAAGAGAACCGACGCGATGACCAGATTGGTCACCTTGTTGATGCTGCTGGCAGCCGCGCTTGCTGGGATGGTTGAATTCATTCAGAAAGCACTAAGCAGCACGTCGGTGCGGTTGGAAATCCCCTCCCCGGCTCTATTCGTTTTCTTCTATCGTTGCCGAAGTCATCCTAACAGGTAACAAAAAGAACCGGAGGTTGAATGAGAAGGCGCGGTATGGGGTCGGCGGTATGGGCACAGTGCTCCGCGCCTCGGCGCCGGTGGGGCCGTATTCACGGGCTACCGCAGGGCCACCAGCAGATGGAAGAAGTGGCACGGGTGCTGGGTGCGGGCAGAGGCTTGCCTTCCACCGTGCCGTCAAACCACTGGTGCAAATCGCCCAAATACTATCTTTTTAATAGCAATCAAGGCATGTATCACATGCGCTACCGGCCGAATAGCCCAAAAAATGAGCCACCAGCCCCCGCCACAGGGCTCAAGTGACGGGACGGACGGTCAGCTGGCCGTCACCAGCGTCCGCATCCAGTCGGGCAGCGGCGCCGCCTTCTGCTGCGGAAAGTCCACCCAGATCGTCGTAGCTCCGCCCGCTGCGCATATCACGCCCGGCTGGTCCACGCGCTCCATCGTGCCCCAGGTCTCGAACGTGGTGCGGCCCGGGTCGCTCACGTAGAGCTTGAGCAACACGTCGGCCGGGTATTCGAGCTGCTTGTAGAAATTGCAGAACGCATTGACGATGACGGGCCCCTGTCCGCGCGGGTCGGGGTTGCAGCCCACCGACACCATCCACTCAATGCGCGCGGTTTCCAGGTACCGGAAGTACACGGTGTTGTTGACATGGCCCATCGCATCCATGTCGCCCCAGCGCACCGGGAACCGCATCTCAAAGACCAGCTTCTTGACCTCAGGGATTTCGATCTTCATACCCGCTCGTGCCCCAGGGATCAGACCGCGAAGCCGTCGTCGGCTGCGATCACCGCGCCATTCACAAAATGGCTCTGGTCGCTGGCCAGCATCACCAGCAGCGCATCCAGGTCCTGCGGCTGGCCCACGCGCTTGCGCGGCAGCATGTCCATGAGCTTTTTTCCCTGCTCGGTCTGCCAGTGGTGGTGGTTGATTTCCGTGTCGATGTAGCCGGGGCAAATGGCGTTCACGTTGATGCCGAACCGGCCCCACTCCAGTGCCATCGCCCGGGTCATCTGCACCACGGCGGCCTTGCTCATGCAATAGGCGCCGATCTGCGGCAGCACCTTGAGGCCCGCCATCGACGCGATATTGATGATGCGACCGCCGGTGAAGCTGCCCGGCGCTGCACCGCGGGAGCGGGCCAGCATGCGCTTGCCCACCTCTTGCGCCACAAAGAAGGCGCCCTTCACGTTGGTATCGAAGATGAAGTCATAGTCCTCGGGCGTCACGTCCTGGATGCGCTGCGTGGTGCTCACGCCCGAGTTGTTGACCAGTATGTCGATGGAGCCCATTTCGGTCTCGGCATGGGCCACGGCGGACTTGATGGAGTCGTGGTCAGTCACGTCCAGCTCGATCACATGGGCGTCACCGCCCTCGCCTTCGATGCGCGCGCGCAGCTCCTTGAGTTTTTCCACCCGGCGGCTGGCCAGCACGACGCCTGCGCCCGCTCGGGCCAGCGTGCGAGCAAACTGCGCGCCCAGGCCGCTGGAGGCGCCCGTGATGAAGGCCACGCGGCCGGACAAGTCGATGCTGTATGCCATTTAGAGTCTCCCTACTGATCAAAATAGAACGGTCGTTCGATTGTCTATATTCCGTGAATACAATCAGTCGCCAGACAGACAGGGCGCGGTCGGCGCTCTGTAGAAAATAATCCATTATCAAACGCCCGACGAGAAGCCCATGACCAACGAAGAAATCCTCGCCCAATACGGCCCCCGCGAATCCATGGAATACGACGTGGTGGTCGTTGGCGGCGGCCCTGGCGGCCTTGCCACTGCGATCCGCCTGAAGCAACTCGCGGCCGAAAAAGGCCAGGACGTCTCGGTGGTGGTGCTGGAAAAAGGCTCCGAGCCCGGTGCGCACATCCTGTCGGGCGCCATCATGGACCCCAAGGCCCTCACCGAGCTGATCCCCGACTGGAAAAAGCGCGGCGCGCCGCTGAACCAGCCCGTCACCGACGACGCCTACATCTTCCTGTCTGAAAAGTCGGGCTTTCGCGTGCCCAACATGTTCCTGCCGCCGTTTGCCCACAACCACGGCAACTACATCATCAGCCTGGGCAACCTGACCAAATGGCTGGGCGAACAGGCCGAAGCCCTGGGCGTGGAGATCTTCCCCGGCTTCACTGCGGCTGAAGTGCTCTACAACGACAACGGCTCCGTCAAGGGCGTGGCCACCGGCAACATGGGCGTTGGCAAGGATGGCGAGCCCACCGAGAACTTCCAACTCGGCATGGAACTGCTGGGGAAATACACCGTTTTTGCCGAAGGCGCACGCGGCCACCTGGGCAAGCAGCTGATTGCCAAGTTCCACCTCGACAAGGACCGCGACCCGCAGAGCTTTGGCATTGGCGTGAAGGAACTGTGGGAGATCGACCCCAAGAAGCACCAGCCCGGCTTTGTGATGCACACCGCTGGCTGGCCCATGGAGAACGACACCTACGGCGGCGCCTTCCTGTACCACCTGGAGGGCAACAAGGTGGCGCTGGGCTTCGTCACGGGGCTGGGTTATGCCAACCCTTACCTGAGCCCGTTCGAGGAGTTCCAGCGCTGGAAGACGCACCCCAACGTCCGCTACTACTTCGAAAACGAGAAGGGCGAGATCACGGCCAAGCGCTTGTCCTACGGCGCACGTGCCATCAACGCCAGCGGCATCAACGCCCTGCCCAAGACCGTGTTCCCAGGCGGCGCCCTGGTGGGCTGCAATGCGGGCTACCTGAACGTCGGTCGCATCAAGGGCAGCCACGCCGCCATCAAGACCGGCATGCTGGCCGCCGAAGCCGCCTACGACGCCGTGGTGGCAGGCCGCCAGCACGACGAGCTGACCGCCTACCCCGAAGCCTTCGAAAAGAGCTGGCTGCACACCGAGCTGAACAAGGACCGCAACTTCAAGAACTGGTTCAAGTACGGCCTGACGACGGCCACGCTGATGAACGGTTTCGAGCAGTTCGTGCTGCGCGGCCACATCCCCTGGACGCTGCACCGCGACAAGCCCGACCACGCGTACCTGAAGCCCGCCGCCGAGTGCAAGCCCATCGTCTACCCCAAGCCCGATGGCAAGCTGACCTTCGACCGCCTCTCCAGCGTGTTCATCAGCAACACGAACCACGAAGAGAACCAGCCCGCCCACCTCACGCTCAAGGACCCGAGCGTGCCGGTCAACATCAACCTGGCCAAATACGCCGGCCCCGAGGCGCGCTATTGCCCGGCTGGCGTGTACGAGTTTGTGCCCGACACGACCAAGGGCGGTGATGCCCAGCGCCTGCAGATCAATGCGCAGAACTGCGTGCACTGCAAGACCTGCGACATCAAGGACCCCACGCAGAACATCGTGTGGGTCACGCCGGAAGGCGGCGGTGGCCCGAACTACGCGGGCATGTAAGCACCGTCAAAATTCATAGCACCTTGCGCTTGAAGGGCCTGCACTGCAGGCCCTTTTTTATGGAGATCAGCCCGATTTACAGCGCAACGCCCGTCACGCGGCGGCGCGCGTGAGCTGAAACTGTCCCATCGCACCCGCCAGCCGGTTGGCCTGGTCCTTGAGGCTCTGGGCTGCTGCGGCGCCCTGCTCCACCAGCGCGGCGTTCTGCTGCGTCATATGGTCGAGCTGGTCCACTGCCTGGCTCACCTGGCCGATCTGTGTGCTCTGCTCGCTGCTGGCCTCATTGATCTCGGCCATCAGCGTGGTCACACGCTCCACGCTCTGCACGATGTCGCCCATCGTGGAGCCTGCGGTGACCACCAGCCGGGCGCCGTCGCTGACCTTGTCCACGCTGGTGGAGATCAGCGCCTTGATCTCGCGCGCCGCGTTGGCACTGCGCCCTGCGAGGCCGCGCACCTCGCTGGCCACCACGGCAAAGCCGCGCCCCTGCTCGCCTGCACGGGCGGCCTCCACGGCGGCGTTCAGTGCCAGGATGTTCGTCTGGAACGCAATGCCGTCGATGATGCCCACGATGTCGGCGATCTTCTTGCTGCTGGCGTTGATCTCCTCCATGGTCTTGACCACCTGGTGGACCACTTCGCCCCCCTTGCTGGCCACCTCGGTCGCATTGAGCGCCAGGGCATTGGCCTGACGCGTGCTGTCGGCATTTGCCGCCACCATCTGCGCCAGCTGGGCAATGCTGGCCGCGGTCTGCTGCAGGTTGCTGGCCGCATGTTCTGTGCGCATGCTCAAGTCCGTGTTGCCCGCCGCCACTTCCGAACTGGCGACATGGATGGATTCGCCCGAGTCGCGCACCTCGGTCACCACGTAGTGCAGAGACTCGACCATCTTGTCCAGCGCGGTGAGCAACTGGCCGATCTCGTCGGTGCGCTGGGTTTGCATGCGCACCGTGAGGTCGCCACGCGCCACCACAGCTGCCGCCTCGGAGGCCTGGCGCAGCGGCAGCACTATGGAGCATCGCAGCAACCAGCCAAACAGCGCCGACAGCGCCACCACCACCAGCACCGCCACGGCACTGATCCATTGCGCACGGGATGCGTCGGCAATCATGCTGTCGCCCGCCTTCAGGGAGGACTGTTCGGACGCTGCAAGCAACTGGTCGATGGACCGCAGGTATTGGGTCAACGCGGCGGCGTGCTCCTGCAGCTCTTTCTGGCTGATGATCTTGGCTTCCAGGGCGTTTTGCACCAGTGCGTCCCGCAGCGCGGCATATTTCTGGCGTTCGGCCTGGGCCTGTGCCCACAGCGGCCTCGCGCTCTCGCTGGAAGACGCCTTGGTCAGCGCTTCATCAATGCGCTTGCGCATGGCGTCTTCGGCGGCGATCTGATTGCGCATTTCGGCCACCAGGGGGAACACATCGGACGACAACGTGGCCCGCAATGCAATCTGGCCGATGTAGACCGACTGGGTTTTCCAGTCGCGCACGGTGCGCTCAATGGGCAATTGCTCCGTGGTCAGCAACGTGGCCTGACGGCTCGTGTCCTGCCCTGTGAGCCAGGTGGTGGCCCCCAACAGCGCCACCGCAAAGCCCAGGATGCCAAAGCTGGCCGCCAGCTTTTGCCCCACGCTCAGAGTCCGGCGGTGCCGCGCAGCTGCAGGGCTCTGAGCGGCAGCGTCTGGCACGGCACGGTGGAACTCCGCGTCGGCCGGTGCGGCGGAGAAGGCGGCGCCGCCAGGCGCCCCGGAAGTGGCGGGCAAATAGTTCATGAGCGTTCTCCTGTTTCATTTCCCGCACCGTGCGGGGGTGGAATCCGGCGGAGCCAGCGACGTGCACCGTGCGCCGCAGCAGATTCCCGGCACTCAGCGCCGACCCCACAGGGGGTCAGCAATCCATCACGTCAGGACGTGACACATTCGCCAAAGCCGCCACCGCCGGGGGTAGCGATCTCGAACACATCGCCGGGCTCCATCAGCGCCGCGCCAATGTGGCCCAGCTCCTCCACCTGGCCGTTGGCACGCAGCACGCGGTTGGCACCAGGCCTGCCGGGCTGGCCGCCCGCCATGCCAAAGGCCGGGTTCAGTCGCCCGTTGGACAGGATGCTGGCCATCATCGCCTCCAGGAAACGCACGCGCCGCACACCGCCGTCCCCGCCTGCCCAGCGGCCAGCACCGCCCGAGCCGCGCTGGATCTCGTAGCTGTCGAGCACCACCGGGAAGCGGAACTCCAGCACCTCGGGGTCGGTCAGGCGCGAGTTGGTCATGTGGGTCTGGACCACGCTGGTGCCGTCAAAGCCGCGCACCGCCCGGCCCGAGGCGTCCAGCACCGCGCCCGCACCGCTGCCACCGGCAATGGTTTCGTAGTACTGGTACTGCGCATTGCCGAAGGTGAAGTTGTTCATGGTGGGCTGGCTGCCCGCCATCACGCCCAGGGCGCCGAACAGCGCGTTCGTGATGCAGGTGGAGGTCTCCACATTGCCTGCCACCACCGAGGCCGGCGGGTTGGGGTTGAGCATGGAGCCTTGCGGAATGATCACCTGCAGGGGCTTGAGGCACCCGGCATTGAGCGGGATGTCGTCGTCCACCAGCGTGCGGAACACATACAGCACGGCCGCCATGCACACGGCGCGCGGGGCGTTGAAGTTGTTGATCTGCTGCGGGCTGGTGCCTGCAAAGTCGATGACCGCGCTGCGCTCGGCCACATTGACCTTGACCGACACGCTGATCTGCGCGCCGTTGTCCAGCGGCAGGGTGAAGCTGCCGTCCTTGAGCTGGGTGATCACACGGCGCACCGACTCTTCGGCGTTGTCCTGCACATGGCGCATGTAGGCCTGCACAACATCCAGGCCAAACTGGTCCACCATTTTCGACAGCTCCTGCACGCCTTTTTCGTTCGCCGCGATCTGTGCGCGCAGGTCGGCCAGGTTCTGCTGCGGGTTGCGGCTGGGGTATGGCGTGGTGCCGCCGCCCGTGGCCAGCAGGGTGCGCACCTCCTCTTCCAGAAAGATGCCCCGATCCACCAGCTTCACGTTGTTGATCTGCACACCTTCTTCATCAATGCGTGTGGAGAACGGTGGCATGGACCCCGGCGTGGTGCCGCCAATGTCCGCATGGTGGCCCCGGCTTCCCACATAAAACGTGGGTTCGTTGCCCTCGGCCACGTACACCGGGGTGATCACTGTCACATCGGGCAGGTGGGTGCCGCCGTGGTACGGGTCGTTGAGCATGTACACGTCGCCCGGGTGCATCTTGCCCGCGTTCTCGCGGATCACGGTCTTGATGCTCTCGCCCATGGACCCAAGGTGCACGGGCATGTGGGGCGCGTTGGCGATCAGGTTGCCGGCCACGTCGAACAGCGCACAGCTGAAGTCCAGACGCTCCTTGATGTTGACCGAATACGCCGTGTTCTGCAGTTGCAGCCCCATCTGCTCGGCGATGTTCATGAACAGGTTGTTGAACACCTCCAGCAGCACCGGGTCCACCGTGGTGCCTGCGGCGTACTGCACCTTGCGGGCCGTCACGCGGTCCAGCACCAAATGGTCCAGGTCGGTCAGGCGCGCAGACCAGCCGGGCTCCACCACGGTGGTGGTGTTCTTCTCGGCAATGATGGCGGGGCCTGGGATCACGTCGCCGGGGTGCAGGTCCTCGCGCACCACCAGGGCCGCATCGTGCCAGGCACCGCCCGAGTACATCTTGACCACCTCGCGCTGCGGATGCTTGCGGTGCGGGTGCACGGGCAAGCGCGGCTCGGCGGGGGCGTCACCGGCAATCATGGCCTCGACCGACACGGCCTCCACCACCAGGCCCTTGCCCGCCATGAGGAACGCAAAACGCTGGCGGTAGGCGGCCTCAAAGGCCGTCTGGATGCTGGCCATGTCACCAAACGGCACGACCAGGGCCGAGTCCGTGCCCTCGTAACGCACATGCACGTTGTGGCGCACCTGCACGGGGTTGGTGCTGACCTGCTGGCGCTCCAGCTCGGCCTGCGCGGCAGAACCCAGCGTATCCAGGCGCTCAGCGATCAAGGGCAGAGATTCAGCCGCCAGCGGCATCTCCACCGCTTGCTCGCGGATCACGGTCTGGTCGGCCAGGCCCATGCCATAGGCGCTGAGCACACCCGCCAGCGGGTGCACGAACACGCGCGACATGCCCAGCGCATCCGCCACCAGGCAAGCATGCTGCCCACCGGCGCCACCAAAACACTGCAGGGTGTAGCGCGTCACGTCATAACCGCGCGCCACGCTGATCTTCTTGATGGCGTTGGCCATCTGCTGCACGGCAATCTGGATGAAGCCTTCGGCCACTTCTTCGGGCCTACGCTGCGTCTGCGCAGCAATTTCTTCAAATCGCGCGCGCACCGCATCGGCGTCCAGCGTTTCGTTGGCTGCGGGACCAAACACACTGGGGAAGTAACGGGGCTGCACCTTGCCCACCATCACATTCGCATCGGTCACGGCCAGCGGGCCGCCGCGGCGGTAGCTCACCGGGCCCGGGTTGGCGCCTGCGCTCTCAGGGCCGACGCGAAAACGGGCACCGTCGTAGGCCAGCACCGAGCCACCGCCAGCCGCCACCGTGTGGATGCTCATCATGGGGGCGCGCATGCGCACGCCCGCCACGTGGGTCTCGAACTCGCGCTCGAACGCACCGGCGTAGTGGCTCACATCGGTGGACGTGCCACCCATGTCAAAGCCGATGACCTTTTCATGCCCGGCCAGGCCCGCCGTGCGCGCCATGCCCACAATGCCGCCTGCGGGGCCAGAGAGGATCGCGTCCTTGCCCTGGAAGGTGCCCGCATCGGTAAGACCACCGGAGGACTGCATGAAGAACAGCTTGACGCCCGGCATCTCGCTGGCCACCTGCTCCACGTAGCGGCGCAGGATGGGAGAAAGGTAGGCATCCACCACCGTGGTGTCGCCCCGGCTCACGAACTTCATCATGGGGCTGGTTTCATGCGAGGCGCTGATCTGCGTGAAGCCGACCTCCTTGGCAATACGCTTTGCTGCCTGCTCGTGTTGCGTGTAGCGATAGCCGTGCATGAACACAATGGCCACGCTGCGCAGCCCGCGCCCGTACGCCGCCAGCAGGTCACCCCGCAGGGTGGCTTCGTCAAGGTTCTGCAACACATCGCCATGGGCACCCATGCGTTCGCGGGCCTCGATCACTTCGGTGTAAAGCAGCTCGGGCAGCTGGATGTGGCGGTCAAACAGGCGTGGGCGGTTCTGGTAGGCAATGCGCAGCGCATCGCGAAAGCCGCGTGTGGTGACCAGCAGCGTGGGTTCACCCTTGCGCTCCAGCAGTGCGTTGGTGGCCACCGTAGTGCCCATCTTCACGCATTCCACCAGCACGGGCGTCACGGGCTCGCCAGGCTTCAGGCCCAGCAGGTGACGAATGCCTGCCACGGCCGCGTCCTTGTACTGCTCGGGGTTCTCGGACAACAATTTGTGGGTGGTCAGCGAGCCATCGGGTCGCTTGGCCACGATGTCGGTGAAGGTGCCGCCCCGGTCGATCCAGAACTGCCAGCGTGGGGTGTGCGTTTGGGGTGTCATGGTGGTCATGTGTAGTGGCTCCGAAATAGAAAGTTGAAAAAGAGGTAGCGATGTGGCTAGGCGATGGCAAGGCTGGCGGGGGCCAGCCTTTGCATGACCTGCCACACGGCAGGAATGGGGGGCGCGGTGGCCAGAGCCCGCTCGACGGGGCACCAGGGACCTGCCAGCGCGGCAGCCCAGGCCATCACGGGCAAGATGTCGGCGGGTGGCAGCGTCTGCATGGTGTCGATCACGATGCGCAGCTCTTGCGCCAGGCGGTTGCCGGGAGCAAATCGCCAGTGGTACTGGCCGCCTGCCACACACACGGCGCGGTTGTCCTTGGCCGTCATGGCAGACAGCCACAGGCAGTGAAAGTCGGCGCAGGCCGGTGCCGGAGGCTCCGTCAGGCAAAAGGTGTAGGCGTTTTCATAAGCGCGGCCAAAGTTGCGCACCAGGGTCTCGGCAATGGCCTCGCGGCCCAGGGTGCAGGCCAGGGCCTGCCCATCGCCCTGGCGCATCTCCATCTGCAGCAGCGCGCCACCGGCAAAGGCTTGCGCGATGAGGTGCGGGCGATTGAGATCCTTGGCGCGCAGGTACATCTCGATGGTGTCCGAGGGCGTGTGCATGGTGCTTCTCCTGAAAGGCGTGCAGGAAAGGTCAGCGCTGCGTGTAGTACGGGATGAAGATCTGGTTGGCCTCGCTGCCCACCGAGCGCACCCACTCGCGCGAGAACCGTTCGCCCAGGCGCTTGAGTTCGGCATCAAAATCCGCTGGCGCACGATCCACCTTGATGCCCTTGCGTTGCAGCTCGGCCACCGACTCTTCGGCCACCGCAGCGCTCATGGCCCAGCCGCGCGTCTCTGCCTCGGCGGCAGCCTTGGTGACCGCCTGGCGTGTGGGTGCAGGCAGTGCGTCAAAAGCCTGCAGGTTCACAAAGACGATGTTCTTGGGAAACCAGGCGTTGATGCCGTAGTACTGCTTGATCTGCCCCCAGACTTGGTTCTCGACCCCCGTGAGGGCCGAAGTGATCATGGAATCGAGCTTGCCAGCCGACAGGGCCTGGTTGACTTCCACCATGGGCACATCCACGGGCGTGGCGCCCAGCAGTTCGGCAATGCGCACAGTCCCGGGGTTGTAGGTGCGCATGCGCGTGCCCTTGAAGTCGGCGGACGAGCGCACGGGGTTGATCGAGAACAACCCCTGCGGCGGCCAGGGCACCGCGTACAGCGCCTTGAGCCCCTTGCTGGCCATGTGCGACTCGATCAAAGGGCGCTGCACGTCCCACATGCGCCGCGCGTCCGCATAACTGCGCACAACGAACGGCACAGCATCCGCCCCGGCGATGGGGATGTCCCGCACCAGGTTGGTCATGATGGTCTCTCCCGCCTGGGCCTTGCCCTCCTGCACGGCCTGGTGGATATCGTTCAGCTTGAACAAGGCGTTGTTGGCGTGGACCTCGATGCGCAGAGCGCCTGCCGAGGCACGCTCCACATCCTGCGCAAACTGCACGAGATTGCGGGTATGAAACGACTCCGCGCGGTAACCCGTGGCCAGCTTCCACTGGGTCTGGGCGTGCAGCACCGGGGCCACGGCGAGCGCGGCCAACAACACCAAAGTTTTCATGGGGAACTCCTGCGCGGACGTTTCAGGCGTGGGTGCTGGGGGTCAGCCCTGCATCTGGCGTGGCAGCCAGAGCACGACATCGGGCACGAAGTACGTCATCACGACGGCCACAATCATCAGAGCGAACAGAGGCAGCGCCGTGCGTGCGATCCAGGTCACTTCGCGCCGCGTCATGCCCTGCAACACGAAGAGGTTGAAGCCCACAGGAGGCGTGATCTGCGCCATCTCGACCACCAGCACGATGAAGATGCCGAACCACACCAGGTCAAAGCCTGCAGCTTCCACCGTGGGCAGCAGCACTGCGATGGTCAGCACCACCATGGAGATGCCGTCCAGGAAGCAGCCCAGCACAATGAAGAACACGATGAGCAGCAGCATCAGCGCAAAGGGCGACAGGTGCAGCGCGCCGATGAACTCGGCCAGGTGCCGTGGCAGGCCAATGAAGCCCATGGCCAGCGTGAGGAACGCGGCACCCGCCAGGATGAGGCCGATCATGCAGTACACGCGGCAGGCGGCGACCAGCCCTTCCTTGAAACGATCCCAGTTCAGCGAGCCCTCAATCTTGGCCAGAATCAACGACCCGGCCACACCCAGCGCGGCAGCTTCGGTGGCGGTGGCGATGCCGCTGTAGATGGCGCCCAGCACCACGACGATGAGCGACACGACCGGAATCAGGTGGCGGGAGGCATACAGCTTTTGCACAAAGCTGAGGCGCGCGTCAGGCGCAGGCACCTTGTCTTTGTTGAACAGGGCCCACACGACGATGTAGCCCATGAACAGAGCAGCCAGCATCAGCCCCGGAATCACCCCTGCCAGGAACAGCTTGGAGATCGAAACGTTGGCCGCCACGCCATAGACGATCATGATGATCGACGGCGGAATTAGCAGACCCAGGGTGCCCGCACCAGCCAGCGTGCCCACGGAGATATCTTCGGGATAGCCGCGCTGCTTGAGTTCAGGCAAGGTGATCTTGCCGATGGTGGCGCAGGTAGCGGCCGACGAGCCCGAGATCGCGGCAAAGATGGTGCAGCCCACCACATTCACATGCAAAAGGCGGCCTGGTAGGCGCTCCAGCCAGGGCGCCAGGCCCTTGAACATGCTGCTCGACAGCTTGCTGCGGAAAAGGATCTCGCCCATCCACAAAAACAGCGGCAGAGCCGTCAGTGTCCAGCTGGAGGTAGACCCCCAGATGGTCAGCATCATGCTGTCGCCCACCGGGCGGTTAGTAAAAAACTCCATGCCGACCAAGGCCACTGCCAGCAGTGACAGGCCGATCCACAGGCCCGATCCGAGCACTGCGAACAGCACCACGATCAGACCCAAAGCAATGATGACGTCCATGATGAGTTCTCCTGGATCGGGTTATTCGGAACGGGCTGCTTCGGACACAGCCATGAACGCCACACCCTGGAAGCGCAGCACCAGCGCATGGGCAAACGCCAACGCAAAACCAATACAGCCCATGGCCATGCTGATCTGAGGAATCCACAGCGGCGAGGCGTCGGCTGCCGGCGAGATGTCATGGGTGATGTAGGAGATCCACACCGACCGCACGGCATAGCAGGCGATGTACACGGACAACACCAGCGCACTGACCAGGCAGAACCACTCGAAGGCACTGCGCCAGCGGGCGGGCAGCCTGTCCAAGATGAGCGTCACGCGGATGTGATCGCCGTTTTGCAGCGTGCTGGGCAGCGCAAAGAACAAGGCGGCAGCAATGGCGTAGCCCGCGTATGCGTCGAGTCCGTCAATATTGAGATGGATGACTTCGCGGGCAAAAACGCCCAGCGTGACTGCGCCGAACGCAGCCAGCATCGACAGGCCGGACAGCAGCATCAGCAGCCTGTAGAAATTTCGGACGAGTTTGTCCATGGCGTACTCCTGTAACGCTTGAAAAAGAGGGGGATCGGTAACGAGATTGCGGGGGTAGCGCGCGGCGCGCTACCCGGCCCCGTGGGGGCCTTCAGACACGTTCAGACGCGACTACTTCTTGCGGTAGGCGTCGATGATGGCCTGCCCCTCGGCCCCCGCCGACTTCACCCAGTCGGCGGTCATGGATTCGCCGATGCTCGCCAGCTCCTTCTTGATGCCGTCGCTGGGCTCGGCCACCGTCATGCCCTTGGCCGACAGCTCCTTGATGAATTCCTTGTCCACACGCTCGCTGGTGGCCCAGCCGCGTTCTTCGGCGGCAGCTGCGGCTTTGAGCACGGCGTCCTGCAGGGACTTGTCGAGGGCGTCAAAGGCCTTCTGGTTCACCACCGTGGCATTGCGCGGCAGCCATGCGCTGACGGGGTAGAAGTACTTGACCTGTTCGTACAGCTTGGACTCCACGCCGCTGGCGCTCGATGTCAGAAAGTTCTGCACCGTGTTGGTCGCCAGGGCCTGGCCCAGCTCGGACAGCTGGATCGTCACGGGCTGCGCCTTGAGCAGCTGGGCAATGCGCGTGGTGGCAGGGTTGTAGGCGCGCATCTTGGTGCCCGCAAAGTCTGCGGGCGTGCTCACCGGCTTGAGCGAATACAGCGACTGGCCGGGCCATGGCACCGAGAACAGCACCTTCACGCCCTGTGCGGCGAGCAGCTTCTCTTGCGCGGGCTTGGCGGCCAGGTACAGACGCTTGGACTCTGCGTAGGTGGTCGCCAGGAAGGGGATGGAGTCCACCCCAAACAACGGGTTCTCGTTGGTGGCGCCCGACAGGATGAACTCTGCCGAAGGCACCTGCCCGGTCTGCACCGCACGCTTGATCTCGTTGGCCTTGTACAGCGAACCACCGGGGTGCAGGGTGATCTTGAGCTTGCCGCCAGTGAGCTTGTCCACTTCATCGGCGAACTGCTGCACGTTTTGCGTCTGGAAGCTGTTGGCACCGTAGCCGGTGGGCAGGTCCCACTTGACCTGGGCCTGGGCCGCACACACGCTGAGGACAGCCGTCATACACAGTGCAAATTTTTTCATGGGGAGACTCCTGGGGGTAAGCCGCTTAGAAGCTGGCGAGTTGGTGGTTAAGAAGATCGGTGACCAGCATGCAACCCGGGGCGTGGGTGATGCAGAAGGCCGGCTGGGCATTGAGGATGGCCGATTGCGGTGTCACGCCACAGGCCCAGAAAACAGGGATCTCACCGGGCATCAGCGCCACGGCATCCCCGTAGTCGGGATAGGCCAGATCGGCGATGCCGATGAGTGCCGGGTCACCGATATGCACAGGCGCGCCATGCACATTGGGAAACCGCGAGGTGACCTGCACAGCCCGAATCACATCTGCTGCAGGCATGGGACGCATCGTCACCACCATGGGGCCACCGAAGGGGCCAGCGGGCTCGGTTTGCACATTGGTGCGGAACATCGCCACGTTCTTGCCTTCGTCAATGTGGCGCAGGCGGATGCCTGCCTCGATCAACGCGGATTCGAATGAGAACGAGCAGCCAAGGATGAAAGTGACCAGGTCTGGCCGCCAGAGGCTGGCGATGTCCGCCACCTCTTCCGACATTTCACCGTGACGCCAGATGCGATATAGCGGCACATCGCTGCGAATGTCGATGCCCTTGCCCAGTGAAGGCAAGGTGAACTGTCCGGGCTCGCTGACCGCCAGCACAGGGCAAGGCTTGGGGTTGCGTTGACAGAACCGGAGGAAGTCACTGGCAAGCACCTCGGGGAGGATGACCACGTTGCCCTGGACATGGCCATCCGCGAGACCACTGGTATGCGATGTCCACAGGCCCTTGCGGATGGTGTCACGGACATGGATCGGGTTGCTGGCACCTTCGTAACCAAACACCGCGAGCGAATTTTCTTGAACGAAGTCCACCGTTTTTCCTTGCATTGAGAAATGTCAATTGCATGACGTTGGGCAGATTGTGTTGGGCGGTGATGGCCCCTGGCAAATTCAAAAAATTTCTATCAGCTCATCGATTTTTTCCATGCACTTCATTGGGGAGAGTCGAACCAACTTGGTGCCAAGGGAAAACCCTGGGAGGGAATTTACGGGTAAACCCTGACATCAACGAATCCCTGGATTGCAGGAAAAAGTGGCATGCGCCGCGCACACCCGACAGGGTGCACCGAAGCTTTTTGACGAAAGGCTCAGCCCTTGCGAGGGCGGCGGGCTGGCGCGGGCTGTTGCTGCTCAATGAAGTCCAGCGCCGACCGCACCACGGCCTCCATGGCGGGTGACGAGGGGTCTTCGCGGTAGCTCACATGGATGGGCAGCGGCCGCAGTGCGGTGTCGCAAGCCAGTGCCCGCAGGTCTGGAAACGCCAGCAGGCGCTGCACTGCCAGGCGCGGCAAAGTGGCCACACCAAAGCCGCCCTGCACCAGCTGCACCATCGCAGAAATCGACGAGATGGTGTGCACGCAACGCGGCTCCACCTGGGCCTGGCGCAGCGTATCGAGAAGGGACACGTGCGGTTGCGAGCCACGCTGGAAAGTCAGGATGTCAGCGCCTGCAAAGTCTTCCAGCGCATAGCGACGCTTGCGATGCGTTTTGCTGTTGCCCACAAACACCATCTCCATGGGCGTCACCGCCTGGCTGCGGATGCCATCCGCGGCCGCCGGCAGGGCTGCGAAAACGGCATCCAGCGTGCCGCGGCGGATCTGGTCGAGCAACACGGGGGTGGTTTCCACCGTCAGCTCCAGCTCCAGCAGTGGGTTGTCCTTGCGCAGCTGTTCCACCCACGGAATGAGCCACGAGTGCAAGACCGATTCGATGGCCCCCAGGCGGATCGACACCTCCAACGGGCCGCCTGATCCCATCTCGGACTTGAGCTGGCGTTGCAGCTCCAGCATGCGCTTGGCATACACCAGGAACCGGGCACCGGCCACCGTGAGCTTGAAGTGCTTGTCACGCCGGTCCAGCAACAGCACGCCCAGCTCCTCTTCGAGTGCGGAGATGCGGCTGGACATCGCGGACTGGGTCAGGAAAAGCTTCTCGGCGGCGCGTGTCACGCTCTTGAGAGAGGCCACCCAGTAAAAGGCTTCGACAAAACGCAGGTTCATGGTGTTTTTCGGAAGGGCTGGGTGTGCCTGTGTACCAACGGCTTTGCGCACTGCCCAGACGGGCGCACTGTGATGGTGCGCGGTGTCGGAATCCACATGCCTTTTTCCGGCAAACACCGCGCTGTAAAAGCCATTGTGCCGTCGCATTTCAAGGACACAACGCAGAACTGCTCGCAGTGGGGGCGCTAGCTAAAAGTGCGTTGCCAGTTTTCTGCAAGGAACCTGTGGCGTCTTGCCACGCCACACCACCGGCCTATCCGGTGAACAAGGGCAGGTCTGCCTTCTTCAAGGTCCGCAGCACAAAGCTGGAGCGGCTGTGCCGTATGCCTTTGATCTTGTAGAGCTTCTCGCGCAGCAGGCGCTCGTAATCGCGGGTGTCCTTGACGACGATGCGCAGCAGGTAGTCGTAGTCACCGGAGACAAGGTGCGCCTCGATCACTTCGGGAATGCTGGCCAGTGTCTCGCCAAACTTTTCGAGTGTGTTGTCGGAGTGGCTGTCGAGCGTGACCTGCACCAGCACCGTGTCGGCCAGGTCCAGCGACTGGGGGTTGATGCGCACCGTGTAGCCCTGGATGACACCGGCCTCTTCCATCTTTTTGATGCGCCCCCAGCAGGGCGACGGGCTCAAGCCCACGGCCTGCCCTATCTCTTGCAGGCTGGCGCGAGCGTTGGCCTGCAAGACAGCGAGAATTTTTCTATCCAGTCGATCCATCGACCTTATTATTCAGCAAACCAACGAAATGCAGAAAATTATTCTGCATCTCCAGCAGAATGCACCAAATTCAGCAAATTCATCTGCAACACCCGGCGCATACTTCTTCCATCAAGGCGCTCTTACCGGAGCGCACAAATTGACAAGGCCCCGGCTGGTTACCGCCAGCACGGGGCCCTTGGCATTCCAGATGCCTCCCCAAATTGAATAGCCGCTTGCATCCGTCGGCGGCATGCGTCCTGTGTACGAACCTCGGCGCCCCATTCCAAAGAGGTGTCGCCAATGCAACTGCAAACGCGGGGTTGACCAGTTGATAAGCACGCTTACCAGCACAAACCCGGATGCCTGCAGCCATGCTGCACCGCCATAATTTGACTGAGGCCAGGGGTGGCTCTGCAAGGAGCCCAAGTGCCCCGTTCCCCTGCCCCAATATCAACAGGAGACACCATGCAATTGACCAAACTCGTCGTTGGACTGAGCCTTGCGCTCGGCTTTGTGGCCACCGCTGCTGCGCAGACCACTATGCGCATCAGCATCTCGACGGCCCAGAACTCCCACCAGGGTGTAGCCATCGACACGTTTGCCAAAGAGGTCGAAAAACGCACAGGGGGCCGTTACAAGGTACAGACCTTCTACAACGGTGCACTGGGTGGCGAGCGAGAGTCGATTGAAGCGGTGCAGCTGGGGACACAAGAGCTGGCGTTCAGTTCTACAGGCCCAGTGCCCAACTTTGTGCCTGAGACCAAGATCCTGGATGTCCCCTTCCTGTTCCGCGACAAGGCCCATGCACGCGCGGTGCTGGATGGACCCATCGGCCAGGACCTGCTGTCCAAGTTTGACGCCAAGGGTTTCAAGGCGCTGGCATGGGCCGAGAACGGCTTCCGCCACATGACCAACAGCAAGCGCGACGTGAAAGAGCCCGGTGACCTGAAGGGCCTGAAGATGCGCACGATGGAAAACCCCGTGCACATCGCCGCCTATAAGGGCTTCGGCATCATCACCACGCCCATGGCCTTCCCTGAAGTGTTCACGGCGCTGCAACAAGGCACGGTGGACGGCCAGGAGAACCCGCTGTCCGTCATCATCTCGGCCAAGTTCGATCAGGTGCAAAAGCACCTCACGCTCACTGGCCACGTTTATTCGCCCTGCATCTTCGTGATGAACAAGGCAGCTTTCGACAAGCTCTCGGCGGCCGACAAGCAGGCGTTCATTGACGCAGCCAAGGAAGGCACCAAGGCCAACCGTGCACGCGTGGACGAAGACGACGCCAAGGGCGTGGCCGACCTGCGCGCAAAGGGCATGACCGTGATCGACAACGTGGACAAGGCCAAGTTTGTGGCGGCACTGGCCCCCGTCAACGCCGAGTTTGAAAAGCAGTTCGGCAAGGCTGCCATCGACAAGATCCGCGACGTCAAATAATCCTGTTCATTGCTATTACCTTTGTAGCTGATAACGCCCGTAGCCATTGCGCTATCGGGCGTTTTTATTCTTGAACGATCGATGGTTCTGATCACCTCCCACCTACCCATGGTTGGCACCGCCCCATGAAAAACGCTTTTCTTACCTTTGAGCGATGGACCACCTTCATCGCCATGCTGGGCGCTTGCGCCATGCTGACCCTGGCTTCGGCCCTGGGCATGTTCCAGATCGTGACCCGCTTTGTGCTGGAGCAGCCTGCTGAATGGACCGAAGTGCTCATCCGCTTCAGCCTGATCTGGATGGTGTTCCTGGCTATTCCGGCCGCGTTTCGCCAGGGCGCGATGGTGAGTGTGGACGTGCTGTACCGCTGGAGTCCGCCGCGCATCAAACGGGTGCTGGACTGGGTGGTCGCACTGGCAGCCCTGGTCCTCATCGGCATCATCATCTGGTACGGCTGGGACTATGCACGCCGGGGCGGCGTGCAAAGCATGGCCGGGCTGGAATCCGTGTCCATGTTCTGGGCTTACCTCGCCATGCCTGTGGGTGGCCTTTTTTGTGTGGTCGGCATCATCGGCAACCTCATTGATCCCCTGCGTATGGAACTGGAGACTGCTCAATGAGTTTGGTCATGATTTCAACGATGGTGCTGTGCTTTGCACTCACCGTCTCAGTGGCTGTGTCCATCGGTTTGGCTTCCATCCTGGGCATCCAGGCCTCCAATGCGAACATGCTCATCTCCGTCAAGGAGATGTTCGGAGCCATCAACAAGTTTCCTTTGGCAGCCATCCCCTTCTTCATCCTCGCGGGCAACCTGATGGAAACTGGCGGCATCTCGCGCCGTCTGGTGGAGTTTGCCAAGAGCATCGTCGGCGGTGTGCAGGGCGGCCTGCCCATGACCTGCGTGCTGACGTGCATGATCTTTGCTGCCGTGTCGGGCTCGTCGGTCGCCACTACGTTTGCGATTGGTGCCATCCTGATCCCGGCGCTCATCAAGCACGGCTACCCCACGAGCTATGCGGCAGCGCTGCAAGCCACCAGCGCAGAGCTGGGTGTGATCATCCCGCCCTCCATCCCCATGATCCTGTACGGCGTGAGTGCCGAGGTGTCGATTGGCGAACTCTTCATCGCTGGCTTCGGCCCAGGGCTGCTCATCAGCGCCGCGCTGATGCTGTTTGTCTGGGTGTATTGCAAATACAAGGGCTGGGGCAAAAACGATGGTGATGGGCGCATGCCCTTTGGCAAGGCCACGCTGCAGGCGGGCTGGGCATTGCTGATGCCCGTGATCATCCTGGGCGGCATCTATGGCGGTGTGTTCACCCCCACCGAGGCATCGGCCGTTGCAGTGTTCTATGCCTTGATTGTGGGTGTCGTGATCTACCGCGAGATCAAGCTCAAGGACCTGTTCGCCATTCTGCGCAAGTCGGCCATCTCATCGGCAGTGATCATGTTCATCATTGCCAACGCGGGGCTGTTTGCGTTCCTCATCACGCGGGCTGGCGTGCCAGACGCGATTGGCAGGTGGCTGGAGGCAGTGCTGCAGTCCCCCGCCCTCTTCCTGCTGGGCGTGAACGCTGCGCTGTTCGTGATTGGCATGTTCATCGAGACCAGCGCGGCAATCATTGTGCTAGCCCCCATCTTGGCGCCTGTGGCCATGCACTTCGGTATTGATCCTGTGCACTTCGGTCTCATCATGGTGGTGAACCTGGCACTTGGAATGATCACGCCGCCTTTTGGAGTGAATCTGTTCGCAGCCTGCACGGTGGCCAGAATCTCTCTGGACCGGATCATCAAGCACCTGCTTCCCTTTGTCGGAGTGATCCTGGTGTGCCTGATGATCATCACCTATGTGCCATCGATCTCGCTGGCACTTCGGGATCTGGTCTACGCAAAGTAGTTAGAATCGACGGGTCAGGAGAGAGTGCTCCGTCTTGTCCTCAGGACGCGCAGCACCGCCGAAGGCGCAGGCACCCGCCGAACGCTCAGGCAAAAGGACTGACAACCGCCCGCAGCGATGCGGGCGTTCCCTTGCTGGAGAGAGATGGCCCCACAGTAAAACTGTGTGCAGGCCATCCACCGAAGGAGCAAACCGCACGGCCAGCCAGGGCGCTGCGGTGAATCTCTCAGGTAAAGCGGACAGCAGGGCAAATCCCGTGACCACGTTGATGGTCGCGGCCCCCATTTGCCCCGGAGTCCGCCATGTCAGCCACCGCCCCCCTGCTCACTACGCCCCTGAACGCCCTGCACATCGAGCTGGGTGCCCGCATGGTGCCTTTTGCAGGCTATTCCATGCCCGTGCAGTACCCCGCAGGCCTGATGGCCGAGCATGTGCACACCCGCACCGCAGCCGGCCTGTTTGACGTGTCGCACATGGGCCAGCTCAAGCTTGTCGGCGCCGACGCTGCTGCGGCGTTTGAAACCCTGGTGCCCGTGGACGTAATCGACCTGCCCGTGGGCAAACAGCGCTACGGCCTGCTGCTCACCGATGAGGGGACCATCATCGACGACCTGATGTTCTTCAACCAGGGCGTGGTGGATGGCGAACCCACCCTGTTTGTCATCGTCAACGGCGCCTGCAAGGTCGGCGACATTGCCCATATCCAAACCCGCATTGGCCAGCGCTGCAAGGTGGTGCCCATGCCGGACCACGCCCTGCTGGCGCTGCAGGGCCCACAGGCCGCCGTCGCCCTCACCCGCCTCGCGCCCGGCGTGGAGAAGCTGGTGTTCATGACCGGTGGCGCATTCAACATTGCTGGCTGCGACTGCTTTGTGACCCGCAGCGGCTACACCGGCGAGGACGGTTTTGAAATCTCGGTGCCCGCCGCGCAGGCCGAAACGCTTGCCCGCGCCCTGCTGGCGCAGCCCGAGGTCAAGCCCATCGGCCTGGGCGCTCGCAACTCGTTGCGCCTGGAGGCTGGCTTGTGCCTGTATGGCAATGACATCGACACCGGCACCACGCCACCCGAGGCCGCACTGAACTGGGCGATCCAGAAGGTCCGCCGCACCGGCGGCGCGCGTGCGGGCGGCTTCCCGGGCGCCGACAAGGTGCTGGCGCAAATCGACAACCCTGCCAGCCTTTCCGCCAAGCGCGTGGGCCTGGTGGCACTGGAGCGTGTGCCGGTGCGCGAACACACCGAACTGCAAAGCACGGACGGCCAAAAGATTGGCGAGGTCACCAGCGGCCTGCTGGGGCCCACCGTGAACGAACCCGTGGCGATGGGGTACGTCACGCCCGCCTTTGCAGCCATTGGTACCCGCGTCAACGCCATCGTGCGCGGCAAGGTGGTGCCCATGGAAGTGCGCGCCATGCCGTTTGTTCCCGCCAACTACTACCGCGGCTGATTTCGCCAGGCGCATCGACCGGACTGCGCCCGCACCCGCTTACATTGCAGATTCCTTTACTTTTTTCCTTTGCTTGAGGAGCTTCCCATGACGATCAAATTCTCCAAAGACCACGAGTGGATCAACGCCGCTGATGCCAACGCCTCGGTGGTGGGTATCACCGTCCACGCGCAAGACGCGCTGGGCGACGTGGTGTTTGTGGACCTGCCCGAAGTGGGCAAGAGCTTTGCCCAGGGCGAAGTGGCCGGCGTCGTCGAATCCGTGAAGGCCGCCGCCGATGTGTACATGCCCGTCACCGGCGAAGTGGTGGAAGTGAACGAAGCCCTGCGCGCCGACCCGTCGCTGGCCAACAGCGACCCGCTGGGCGCTGGCTGGTTCTTCAAGGTCAAGCTGGCCGACGCGAGCCAGCTCGACGCCCTGCTGGACGAAGCCACATACACCGAGTTCGCCAAGAACGCCTGATCCCTGCCAATTGAGAGGGCATGGCGCCGGGCCATGCCCGGCACGCCGCCCTGCTGGGTGCGAGCGCTCTCCCCGGCAACGCCCCCAACCCGCTGCGACCTACGAGACTGCCCCATGCTGATGCAATCCGCCCCCCCCCTTGGCGCGCTTGAAAACGCCACCGAATTCCTGCCCCGCCACATCGGCATCGACGCGGCCGACGAAGCGCACATGCTGTCGGTGATCGGCGAGGCCTCGCGCCGTGCGCTCATCGAATCCATCGTGCCGCGCTCCATTGCACGCAGCCGGGGCATGGACCTGCCTGCGCCGCTCACCGAAGCGGCCGCATTGGCAGAACTCAAGGCCATCGCGGGCAAGAACCAGCTGCTCAAGAGCTTCATCGGCCAGGGCTACTACGGCACGCACACGCCTGGCGTCATCCTGCGCAACATTCTGGAGAACCCCGCCTGGTACACCGCCTACACGCCCTATCAGGCCGAAATCTCCCAAGGCCGCATGGAGGCCCTGGTCAACTTCCAGACCATGGTGTGCGACCTGACGGGCATGCCGATTGCCAACGCATCCATGCTGGACGAAGCCACCGCTGCCGCCGAGGCCATGACGCTGGCGAAGCGCTCGGTCAAGAGCAAGAGCAACGTGTTTGTGGTGGCAGGCGACGCGCACCCGCAAACCATTGAAGTCATCCAGACCCGCGCCAAGCCCCTGGGCCTGGAGGTGCGCCTGGCCAATTCGGCCGAGGAATGGAACACCCTGCTGAATGGCGATTACTTTGCCGTGCTGGCCCAGTACCCCGCCACCAGCGGCCGCATTGACGACCTGCGCGCCGACGTGGAAAAGGCGCATGCCAAGCAGGCCGCCTTCATCGTGGCGGCCGACCTGCTGGCGCTGACGCTCATCACCCCGCCCGGCGAACAAGGTGCCGACATCGTGGTGGGCACCACCCAGCGTTTTGGCATGCCCATGGGTGCCGGTGGCCCCCACGCTGCCTTCATGGCCTGCCGCGACGAATACAAGCGCAGCCTGCCCGGCCGCCTGGTGGGTGTGAGCGTGGACGTGCATGGCAAACCTGCCTACCGGCTGGCGTTGCAAACCCGCGAACAGCACATCCGCCGCGAAAAGGCCACATCCAACATCTGTACGGCCCAGGTGCTGCCCGCCGTGATCGCCAGCATGTATGCCGTGTACCACGGCCCCGAAGGACTCAAGCGCATCGCACAGCGTGTGGCCAGCTATACCGCCATCCTCACGCAAGGGCTACAGCAGCTGGGTGCGCCTGTGCGTGCACAGGCCACGTTCGACACCGTAAGCCTGCACACCCAGGGCGCTACACAATCCATAGCAACCAAGGCAATCAACCTGGGCGCCAACCTGCGAATTTACTTTGAAGAGTACCTGTGCATCTCGCTGGACGAGACCACCACACGCGCCGACATCGAGTTGCTTTGGAAGATCTTCGCCAAGGACGGCCAGGCGCTGCCCACCTTCGACGCGTTTGAAAAAGGTGTGGAGCCGCTGATCCCCACCGAGCTGCGCCGCACCAGCAGCTACCTCGCACACCCCGTCTTCAACACCCACCATTCCGAAACAGGCATGCTGCGCTACATCCGCCAGCTGTCCGACAAGGACCTGGCACTGGACCGCAGCATGATCCCGCTGGGCTCGTGCACCATGAAGCTCAACGCCACCAGCGAGATGATCCCCATCACCTGGCCCGAGTTCGCCAACGTGCACCCCTTCGCCCCCGCTGACCAATTGGTGGGCTACAAGGAGCTGGACGAGCAACTGCGCGCCTGGCTGTGCCAGGCCACAGGTTACGCAGGCATCAGCCTGCAGCCCAACGCGGGCTCGCAAGGCGAATACGCTGGCCTGCTGGCCATCAAGGGCTACCACGAATCGCGTGGCGAAGGACACCGCAACATCTGCCTGATCCCCAGCAGTGCCCACGGCACCAACCCCGCCAGCGCGCAGATGGTGGGCATGCAGGTGGTGGTGACAGCCTGCGATGCCAATGGCAACGTGGACCTGGTGGACCTGAAAGCCAAGTGCGAACAACACAGTGCCAACCTGGCCGCCGTGATGATCACCTACCCCAGCACGCACGGCGTGTTCGAGACCAGCGTCAAAGAGCTGTGCGCCCTTGTGCACAGCCACGGCGGCCGCGTGTACGTGGACGGTGCCAACATGAACGCCCTGGTGGGCGTTGCGGCCCCCGGCGAGTTTGGCGGTGACGTGAGCCACCTGAACCTGCACAAGACCTTCTGCATTCCCCACGGCGGTGGCGGCCCCGGCGTGGGCCCCGTGTGCGTGGTGCAGGACCTGGTGCCCTTCCTGCCGGGCCATGCCACGGCGGGCGTGCCTGGTGGCGTGGGTGCGGTCAGCGCCGCGCCGCTGGGCAACGCCGCCGTGCTGCCCATCAGCTGGATGTACATCCGCATGATGGGCGCCGAAGGCCTGCAGGCCGCTACCGAGACCGCCATCCTGAGCGCCAACTACATCAGCGCACGCCTCAAGGACCACTACCCCACGCTGTACGCGAGCGAGAACGGCCATGTGGCACACGAGTGCATCCTGGACCTGCGCAGCCTGAAGGACACCAGCGGCGTGATGGCCGAAGACGTGGCCAAGCGCCTGATTGACTACGGCTTCCACGCGCCCACGCTGAGCTTCCCGGTGCCCAACACGCTGATGGTGGAGCCTACCGAGAGCGAGACCCTGTCCGAGCTGGACCGCTTCATCGACGCGATGATCGCCATCCGCGAAGAGATCCGCCAGATCGAAGCAGGCAAGCTGCCGCAGGACAACAACCCGCTCAAGAACGCCCCGCACACCGCAGAAAGCCTGCTGTGCGGCGAGTGGAACCGCCCCTACACCCGCGAGGCAGCTGCCTACCCCGTGGCTGCGCTGCGCAGCAACAAATACTGGTCGCCAGTGGGCCGCGTGGACAACGTGTGGGGTGACCGCAACCTGAGCTGCAGCTGCATCCCGGTGAGCGACTACGCCTGACCCTGCAGCGAAGGCCACGGCGGCACGGTCTGCCGCCACAACCCTTGCTCTTGCAAGCCCTGGAGCCCGCTCGCCCAGGGCTTTTTTCGTTGGGGGCCCATACAGGCAGGAGCAGGAACACGCATAAGATCGCGGGCTGCGTTGTGATTCACCCTTTTAGGAGCCTCCTTTGCGAAACCTCTTGTGCCTTCTGCTCGCCACCGCCGTGATGGCTCCCGCCGCCATGGCCCAGTCCTCCAAACCCGTCACCACGGCCAGCGGCCTGGTCTATGAATCGCTCAAAGACGGCACGGGCGATTCGCCCAAGGCCACCGACACGGTCAAGGTGCATTACAAGGGCACGTTCCTCGATGGCAAGGAGTTCGACAGCTCCTACAAACGCGGCGAACCCACCTCGTTCCCACTCAATGGCGTGATCCCTTGCTGGACCGAAGGCGTGCAACGCATGAAGCCGGGCGGCAAGGCCAAGCTGACTTGCCCCCCCGGCATTGCCTACGGTGCCCGGGGTGCGGGTGGCGTCATTCCCCCTAACGCCACGCTGAATTTCGAGATCGAGCTGATCTCCGTGGGCCGCTGACCCCATGCTGCTGAAGGTCGGTGACCTCGCGCGGCGCACCGGCCTCACGGTGCGCACGCTGCACCACTATGACGAGGTGGGGCTGCTCAAGCCCTCGGGCCGGTCGGACGCGGGGTACCGCCTGTACAGCCAGGCCGACGTGCAGCGGCTGCATGGCATCCAGACCATGCGCCAGATGGGCCTGGCGCTCAGCGACATTGCCGAGCTGCTGGCGGGCGAAGGGGTGGCACCCCAGCGCATCATCGGCCAGCAGATCAGGGCGCTGGACCAGCAGATCACCCAGGCCACAGAACTGCGCGGGCGCCTGACCATGCTGCGCGACGGCCTCATGGCGGGTGCTGAGCCCGACATGGGCAACTGGCTCGAGGCGCTGGCGCTGATGACCACCTACGGCAAATACTTCAGCACCACCGAACTCAAGCAGATCTTCACCAACTGGAGCCTGATCGAGGCCGACTGGCTCGTTGTCAAAGACCTGGTGCGCAGCGCCATGGACCGCCAGCTACCGCCTGATGCGCCCGAGGTGCAGGCACTGGCCTACCGGTGGATGGCGCTGATGCTGCACTGGATGGGGGGCGACCTGGACCTGCTGGACCGCTGGGGTCACATGTTTCGCACCGAGCCCAGCGCGCAGGGGCGCAACCACGCGCCGCCCGGCGACATGATCGAATACGTGGAAACCGCCATCAAGCTGCGGCTGGCGCTGCTGGAGAAGTACCTGACCCGCGACGACCTGCGCACGCTGGGCCATGTGCCGCACACCGCGTGGGCGGCACTGGAACGTGACGTGCAACAGTTGCTGGACCGCCAAATCCCCACGAACCACACCGACGCAGGGGCCGCGGCCCTGCGCTGGAACACGCTGTTCGACCAGCTGACCCGCGGCGATGCGCAATTGCGCCAGAAGCTGCTCACAGCGTCGGCCAACGAGCCGCTGCTGCAGGCGGGCTCACCGCTGAGCGCGCCCGTGCGCGCCTACCTGCAGGCGGCGCTCGCGCTGGCCACACCCACTCCCGCCATGGCTGCGACAGTCGCTGCGCGCCGCTGAGACACTCACACCGTCTGCAAAAAAACCACTGAAAAGTGCTTGACCCTCACGCAACGTGAGGCCCCACAGTCGGTCCCCATGAATGGATCGACACCCTCTTCCAGCCCCTCCGCCCCCACCCGGCGGTTGCACGCCCTGGACAACCTGCGCGCCACCATGGTGTGGCTGGGCATCGTGCTGCATGTCTCGGTGCTCTACATGAGCCGGCCGTCGCCCCTGCCCTGGCACGACGACCGGTCCAGCCCCCTGGCAGACCTGCTGGTGGCGGTGATCCATGCCTTTCGCATGCCCTTGTTTTTCATCCTCGCCGGGTTCTTTGTAGCGGCGCTGGTCCAACGCCAGGGGCTGGCTGGCATGGTGCGCAACCGCCTGCGCCGTCTCGGTCTGCCTTTTGCGCTGTTCTGGCCGCCGCTGTTCGTGGCCTGTGCGCTGCTCGGGCTGATGTTTCTGCACCGCATGGCCTATGGCACCTGGGGTGTAGACCGCAGCCTGCTGCCCCGAGGCCCCAACGTGCCCCAGGGCCCAGCCACCATGCACCTGTGGTTCTTGTGGATGCTGCTGTGGCTGGCGCTGCTGACGCCCGTGGCATGGAGGGCGGCACGCGCATTGCCCGCAGGGCTGCAGCAGGCCCTGCAACGCGGTGCCCTCTGGCTCGGCGGCACGCCAACCGGTCTGCTGGTGCTCACGCTGCCGCTGGCCTGGATTGGCGCGGGATACGACCACGGCATCGTCACGCCCGGCGGGTCCTTTCTGCCGCCGCTGGCGGAATGGATACACAACGGGCTGTTCTACGGCTTTGGCCTGTGTCTGTATGTGCACCGCAAGGCACTCATGGCGCGCTACGAACGGCACTGGCCTGCGCTGGCCGGCCTGGGGCTGGTGGGCTTTCTGCTCACCGCGCTGCTGTCAGAAGTGCTGGCACAGCCCGAGGCATCGGCCTTTGTGCTGGTGCTGGTCACCGGGGCGTTTACCGATCTGCTGGCCGCGCCCGTATCGGCCACGCGCCACCTGCAGTTCTGGATGGCGCTGGCCTACAACAGCGCGTCGTGGCTCTGGAGCTTTGCGCTGATCGGGCTGTTTCTGCGCCATGTCGGCCAGCCCCGCGCCTGGCTGGCCTACCTGGCTGACAGCTCGTACTGGGTGTACCTGGTGCACCTGCCACTCACGATCGGCCTGGGTGCGCTGCTGTACGGCCTGCCCGTTCCAGCCCTGGCCAAGATGCTGATCAATGTGCTGGCCACGACCGCCCTGTGCCTGGCCAGTTACCACCTTTGCGTGCGTTTTACCGCTGTGGGCCGCTTGCTCACGGGGCGCACGCACACCCGTCATTCTTTGGGAGACCTCGTTCATGCGACCTGACACCTCACCCCGTCCTGCCCACCCACCCGGCGCAGGCCCTGCAATCCCACCCGCAGACCCGCGCGCCGCACTGCTGCAGGACCCCAACTTCCGCTGGATGATTGGCGGCTCGGCCCTGTCCATGCTGGGCGACCAGTTCACGCTGATCGCACTGCCCTGGCTGGTGCTGCAGATGACCGGCGACACGCTGGTGCTGGGCACCGTGCTGGCCCTCATCAGCGTGCCGCGCGCCTTGTTCATCCTGATCGGCGGCGCGCTGGTAGACCGCCATTCGCCCAAGCAGGTGCTGATGATCACCAAATACGTCAACCTGGTGCTGCTGGCCGCGCTGGCGGGGCTGGTGTTTGCGGGCACGCTGTCGTTGTGGATGGTGTACGCGCTGTCGCTAGGCATTGGGCTCGCCACGGCCTTCAGCATTCCGGCGGGCACGGCCATGATGCCGTCGGTGGTGGCACGCCCCCAGCTGCAGGCCGCCAACGGCATCAGCCTGGGCCTGCGGCAGCTGACGATGTTCCTGGGGCCCTTGCTCGCGGGGCTGTTGATTGCACTGTTTGGCGCCGGTGGCGCAGCCCAAGCCGCCGCGGATGCGCCAGCACACGCCAACGCCACTGGCATCGGCATCGCCTTCGCGCTGGATGCGCTGAGCTTCGCCGTGTCGGCCTGGACGCTGTCCAAGGTGCAGACGCGTGCGGGCCTTGCGGACCTTTCTGCCCCCACGGCCGCGCCACAGGCGGTGCTCGCTTCGGTGGCGCAGGGCCTCGGTCACTTCTGGCGCGACAGCGAGCTGCGCACCTGCTTTTTGTACTGGAGCGCCATTGCCCTGTTCATCATGGGTCCCATCCATATCGCCATTCCGGTGCTGGCCAGCAGTAGCCCCCAGCTCGGTGCCGCCGCCTTCGGCATCATCGTGGGCGCCCACGGCGCGGGCACGCTGCTGGGCATGGTGGTGTCGGGCATGGTGCCCCGGCTGCGGTTCGGCAGCCTGGGCATGACCATCCTGGCGTTCGACGCCATCATTGGCGCGCTGTTCATGCCACTGGGTCTGATCACCGCCGTGTGGCAAGGCGCAGTGCTGATGCTGGTCATCGGACTGCTCGGCGGCTTCATGCAGGTGAGCGTGTTCACATGGATCCAGCACCGGGTACCCCCCGCCCTGCTAGGCCGCGCGATGAGCCTGTTCATGTTCATCTTCATGGGCCTGGCGCCGATCTCTGCCGCCGTGACGGGCTGGGTGATGAAGAGCATCACGCTCACCCAGCTGTTCGCGGCCAGCGGCGGAACGCTGGTGGTGCTGGCGGCACTGGCTTTTGTGCTCACACCCATGCGCCGCGTGACGGATGCAGCGCCCGCCACACGCTGAGGCTCCCCACGCAAAAAAGGCTGGACCACTGTCCAGCCTTTTTTGTGCCTGAGGAGGAGAGCCTCAGACTTCGGTCACGAACTGCTCGCGGGGGCGGCGCACCTTCTTCAGGTTCACCAGCCAGTCGCCTTCGTCGGCGCGGTAGCCCAGCGGCAAGATGGCGACGCTGCGCAGGCCGCGCGCACGCAGGCCCAGGATTTCATCCAGCGCGTTGGGATCGAAGCCTTCCATGGGCGTCGAGTCCACTTCTTCAAAGGCCGCAGCGATCAGGGCTGCGCTCATGCCGATGTAGGCCTGGCGGGCTGCGTGCTGGAAGTTCACTTCGGCATCGCGCTGGGGGTAGCTGCTGAGCAGCATCTGGCGGTAGTTTTCCCAGCCTTCGTTCTTGAAGCCACGCTGGTCATTGGTCAGGTCGAACATCATGTTGATGCGGTCGGCCGTGTAGTTGTCCCATGCCGCAAACACCAGCAGGTGCGAGCCGTCGGTGATCTGGGCCTGGTTCCAGGCAATGGGCTGGATCTTGGCGCGCACAGCGGGGTCGGTCACCACGATGATTTCGAACGGCTGCAGGCCGCTGGAGGTGGGCGCCAGGCGGGCGGCTTCCAAAATGCGATCCACCTTCTCTTGCGGCACCTTCTTGGCGGGGTTCATCTTCTTGGCGGCGTAGCGCCATTGCAGCTTGTTCAGCAGGGGTTGGGCGAGAGTGGTGTCTGTGGTCATGGCAGCGTCCTGAAAGAAGTTGTGGATCAAGGGATGTATCGATGGTGGAACTGTAGGCATGCCACGGTGGTTCGGTAAGCCCTGCCAAAGAAACGGATTGTTCGCAATTCATCAACAATCGACACACAAGCGCTTTGCAACCGCGCTCTGTTGGTGCATCCGCCATCGCGTGATGCCGGATGGGCGGGCGTACACTTGAGAAAGCCTGGGCGAGCGCCCGGGCACGCACCCGGCTGACCGCGCCCCTTCATGAGTGAACCCGACCTGTCTTTTCTGGACCCTGCAGGCCGCCAGCCCGCAGCCGCAGAGCACATGCCTCGCCCGCCTGTCCCCCACTCCCGCACGCCCGGCGCTTCGGCAGAGGGACTGGTGGCCGAGCTGCGCGCCTACCAGGCCGAGCTGGAAAACCAGAACAAGGTGCTGCGCTACAGCCAGGCCGTGGCCGAGAGCGCGTACGAACGCTTTGAGACCCTGTTTGCCAGCGTGCCACTGGCCCTCATGGTGGTGGACGACCACGACATGGTGGTGCAGGCCAACTCCATGGCGCACCGCTCTTTCCAGCCCACCGAGCGCGACCGGCCACTGACCGCGCTGATGCCTTTTGTGTGCCCGCAAGACGGCGCGCGCGTGCGCGAAGCCTTTGCCCAGGCGCACGACCTGGGGCACAGCGAGGTCAAGGAGGTGGTGTTCACCATCAGCAGTGCCACGCGCATCACTGGCGACCTGCACATTGCCCACATCGATGCACCGCAGACCAGCGGGCCGCCGCTGTCGCAGTTTTTGTGCGCGGTGATCGACCAGGGCCCGCTGCTGGCCGAGCGCCAGGCCTTGCAGCACAGTGCCGAGACCCTGCAGCAGCGCAATGAGCAGATCCGCGCCAGCGAAAAGCGGCTGGAGGCCGTCATCAACTCCGCACTGGACGCCATCATCTGCGTGGACCAGCACCAGCGCATCACCGTCTTCAACCCCACGGCGGCCGCGCTGTTCCAGTGCAGCGCCAGCGACGCGCTGGGCAGCACGCTCGACCGTTTTTTGCCCGACGCTGCACAGGCGCTGGCATTTGCCCAGCTCACCACGCAGGCCCTGCTGGGCGAGATGACGGCCCTCACCGCCAGCGGCAAGGAGCTGGCCGTGGAGGTGAGCGTGTCGTTCGAGCGCCATGCCGACGGCGAAACCACCACCGTGTTTGCCCGCGACCTCACCGGCCGCAAGAAGGCCGAGGCACACCGCAACGAGCTGGAAGCCCAGCTGCGCGAGTCGCACAAGATGCAGGCCGTGGGCACCATGGCCGGGGGCATCGCGCACGACTTCAACAACATCCTGGGCGCCATTCTGGGCAATGTGGAGCTGGCCAAGGCCGACTGCGCAGCAGGCTCGCCCGTGCTGGAGAGCCTGCTGGAGATCGACAAGGCCGGCCGCCGCGCGCGCGACCTGGTGCGCCAGATCCTCACCTTCAGCCGCAACGAGCCCCCGCAGCGCTCGGCCGTCTCGCTGGCCGAGGTGGTGCACGACACCGAGCGCCTGCTGCGCGTGACCTTGCCTCCGGCGATCGAGCTGCACATGCAACTGCAGGCGGGCCTGCCGCCCGTGCTGGCCGATGCTACGCAGGTCGAGCAGGCCCTGCTCAACCTGTGCACCAACGCCGTCCATGCCATTGGCACCGAGCGCGGCAGCATCCATGTGGAGGCCGCCACCGTGCAGCCTGACCAGCGCCTGACCGAGCGCCTGGGCCTCGCGCCCATCGACTACGTGGCCCTGACAGTGCGCGACACCGGCCCCGGCATGGACGCAGCCACGCTGGAGCGCATCTTCGAGCCCTTCTTCACCACCAAGCCCGTGGGCCAGGGCACCGGCCTGGGCCTCGCGGTGGTGCATGGCGTGATGCGCACACACGAAGGCGGGGTGGATGTGCAAAGCGCGCCGGGCCAGGGCAGCCGGTTCACGCTGTACTTTCCGGTCGCCACCGATGCGACTGCTGGTGCGCAGCCCAGCCCCGCCGCGCAGGCCGTGCCACTGGCCGCCGCAACGTCTGCACCGGAGCCTGCCGAACCACCCGGCGGTGCGCCTGGCAAGAAGCACCATGTGATGTACGTGGACGACGACCAGGCCCTGGTCTTCCTGGTGCAGCGCCTGCTGCGCCGCCGGGGCTACGAGGTGAGCGGCTATACCGACCCGCACGAGGCCACGGCTGCGTTGCGGGCAGCACCGCAGGCCTATGACCTGCTGGTCACCGACTACAACATGCCCGGCTTCTGTGGCGTGGACCTGGTGCGCGAGGCCCGCCTCATCCGCCCCGACCTGCCCGTGGCCCTGGCCTCGGGTTACGTCACGGCCGAGATCGAACAGGCGGCGCTTGCCGAAGGCGCGCAAGCCCTGATCCACAAACCCAATGACGTGGAAGAACTTTGCGCCACCGTGCAGCGGCTGATCGTGGGCCATGACCCTGCCTGAACCCGTGGCAGATGGCGTACAGGCGCTGCACGAAGACGACGACCTGCTGGTGCTGTGCAAACCCTCCGGGCTGCTGTGTGTGCCCGGCCGGGGCCCCGACAAGCAAGACTGCCTGAGCGCCCGCGCGCAGCAGCGCTGGCCCGGCGCGCTCATCGTGCACCGGCTGGACCAGGCGACCTCGGGCCTGGTGCTCATGGCGCGCCACATCGACGCACAGCGGCGCCTGGGCCACGCGTTTGCCGAGCGCCAGGTGCACAAGCGCTACCAGGCGGTGGTGCAAGGGCTGCTGGGCACAGCGGGCGGCGACTGGAGCGAGATCGACCTGCCCATTGCCGCCGACTGGGAGCGCCGCCCGCTGCGTGTCATCGACCACGCCGTGGGCAAACCCAGCCTGACCCACTGGCGTGCACTGGCGCAAGACGCTACGGCGCAGACCACGCGCATTGAGCTGGAACCCATCACCGGCCGCACCCACCAGTTGCGCGTGCACCTGGCCGCCATCGGCCACGCCATCCTGGGCGACGGACTGTATGCCGATGCCGCCACGCAGGCACAAGCCCCGCGCCTGCTGCTGCATGCCAGTCACCTGGCCTTTGCGCACCCCACCACCGGGGAGCAGGTAGCGCTGGAGTGGGCGGCCGATTTCTAGCCAAATGGCCCGCTAGCGCTAGTGGAACATGCACCAATCGCTATCCATTCAATAGCAAACAGTAGTTGCTGATCAGCGCCCGCCCGGCGGCACGGCGCGCGACATGGCCCACTGCACGGCCAGGATGCTCGCCAGCACCACCAGCATGCCCACCAGCGATACCCCTGTCATGGCCTGCCCCAGCAGCGCCCAGCCCAGCAGCACCGCCGTCACCGGGCTCAGCAGCCCCAGCGACGACACCGCCACCGACGGCAGGCGCGCAATGCCACGGAACCACAGCGCATAGGCCACCAGCGCGCCCGCCAGGCTGAGGTACAGATAACCCGCGATGTGGGTGGGGGTGAGTGCGGGCAAAGGCGGGTCCACCGCCCAGGCCACCGGCGCCAGCATCACGCCGCCTGCCAACAACTGCCAGCCAGTAAACGCCAGCACCGGCAAGTCAGACCGCCAGCGCCGCGACCAGAACGTGCCCGCTGCCATGCACAGCGTGCCCACCAGCGCGGCAGCCACGCCCACCATGTCCCAGCGCGCACCGGGTGACAGCAGCAGCGCCGCCATGCCCAGCACACCCAGCGCCCCGGCCGCCAGCGCCAGTGCGGGCGGGCGCCGGTGGTCCAGCGCCCAGGTCAGGCCCATCACCACCAGCGGGCCCACGGCGCCCACCACCGCAGCCACGCCACCGGGCAACCGGTAGGCCGCCACAAACAGCAGCGCCTGGAACACGCCAATGTTCAGCGCCGCCAGCACCATCAGGCGCCGCCACCCCACCCAGTCGCCCCAGGCCGGCCAGCGGCGGCACCACAGCACCAGCAGCAAGCCCGCGGGCAAGGTGCGCAGCAGTGCGGCGGTGAAGGGCCGGTCGGGCGGCAGCAGCTCGGTGGTGACGATGTAGGTCGAGCCCCAGATGACCGGTCCGAGCGCTGTGGTGATCGCATCCAGCCAGGTTGAGGAACTTGCAGAAGCACGTGAAGCAGCCATATATTTATCTTCAAATCAAGACAAAAACTCTACCATACAATCTCGAATTCAAGACAAATCAACCACCACAAGCCCATGGCCACCCCACGCCAACCCGACGCCGTCGACGCCATCCTGGCCCAGTGGAAGTGCGAGCGCCCCGACCTGGACGCGAGCCCCATGGGCCCCATCGGGCGCATCAAGCGCTGCGCCGCGCTGCTGGAGCGGCGGCTGGATGAAACCTTTGCCGAATTCGGCCTGAGCCGCTGGGAGTTCGACATGCTGGCCACGCTGCGCCGCAGTGGCGCGCCCTACTGCCTGGCGCCGACCACGCTGTTCTCCACGCTCATGGTCACGTCGGGCACCATGACGCACCGCATGGCCAAGCTCGAAGCCCAGGGCTGGATCGAGCGCCTGCCCAACCCGGCCGATGCCCGCAGCTCGCTCGTGCAGCTCACGCCCCAGGGGCTGGAGCTGATCGACCGCGCCGTGGAAGCCCATGTGGCCAACGAACACCGCATCCTTTCCGACCTCAAGGCGGCCGATCTGGCCGCGCTGGATGCGCGGCTGGCCCTGCTGCTGTCCGCTTTGGAGTCACGCAGAGGCCAGTGAAGACACCCGGCCCTGTGTACTGCGCAGTAACATGGCGGGATGCCTCAAAACCACCTCTACATCCTCACCGGCGCATCGCGCGGCATGGGCCTTGCCATGGCCCAGCAGCTCTTGCGCAGCGGCAATACCCTGATCTGCATCGCCCGCAGCGCCAACGATGACCTGACCGCCGAGGCCCGGGCCGCAGGCGCCGCCATCGAACAGTGGCAGCAAGACCTATCGCAGGGCGAGCAGGCGGCCCACAAGCTGCAAGCCTGGCTGCAGGCCCAGGGCCCGCAGGCGTTTGCCAGCGCTACCCTCATCAACAACGCGGGCATGATCCCGCGCATCGCCCCGCTGTCGGCCAGCGACGCGGAAGACCTGGCCACCGCCCTGCGCGTGGGGCTGGAGGCGCCCATGCAGCTCACCGCTGCTTTCCTGGGCGCGACGGACACCTGGACCGTGCCACGCAAGGTGCTCAACATCTCCTCGGGCCTCGGCCGCCGGGCCATGGCCTCGCAGGCCGCGTACTGCGCCGCCAAGGCGGGCATGGACCATTTCACCCGCTGCGTGGCGCTGGACGAGGCCCTCAAGCCCCATGGGGCCAAGGTATGCTCGCTGGCTCCCGGTGTGATCGACACCGACATGCAGGTCCAGCTGCGCGGCGCCGACCCGGCCGCCTTCCCGGACCGCCAGAATTTCGCCAACCTCAAGACGGGTGGCCAGCTCACATCGCCTGCCGACGCCGCCACCCGCGTGCTCGCCTGGCTGGAGCGCGCAGACTTCGGCACCAACCCGGTGGCCGATGTGCGCGAGGCGTGAGCCCATTTACTCCTACTTTGATAGCTGCAACCGCATGATCCACTAGCGCTTGCAGCCAATTTGACCTGAATTTCTCTGAAAGGACCTCCCCATGACCCGTGAAGTCGTCGTCGTCAGCGCAGTGCGCACCGCCATTGGCACCTTTGGCGGCAGCCTCAAGGACGTGCCCCCCACCGAACTGGGCGCACTCGTCGTGCGCGAATCGCTTGCCCGCGCCAACGTGGAAGGCAAGGACGTGGGCCACGTGGTGTTCGGCCATGTGGTCAACACCGAGCCCAAGGACATGTACCTGTCACGCGTGGCAGCCATCCACGGCGGCT
>Ga0207976_100123_pt1 | contig 68371 bp, 60 predicted proteins | sample LakWasMe94_HOW11_2_FD_183916 | JGI IMG/M metagenome (GOLD analysis project Ga0207976, IMG submission 183916) | Freshwater sediment methanotrophic microbial communities from Lake Washington under simulated oxygen tension - Sediment Metagenome... | ecosystem: Environmental > Aquatic > Freshwater >...
GGCGGTAGTCGCCCCCTCGAGAGGCCGAGTGGAGGTTCTGCGCAGTGGGCAACCCGGCATGGATGCCGGGTTAGCCGCCCCCGGCCAGGGATGGCCGATGGCGGCGGGCCCACGGAGCAGGACCGGAACGAGGGCATGCCGAGCCTTAGCGAGGCACCGAACGAAAGGGGCAAGAGCGCTTTGGTTACTTTCGCGCTTTTCGAAAGTGACTCGCTGTAAAAGCGAAACCATTAGCGGCCGTTACCGCAGCAACGGATATGTACACCACCAAAAAACGACCTCTCACAATGGGCAGCATTTTTGTACCGCACTACCTGATCCAGAACACCTATCCCAAGGGATAAACAGCTAAGCTGCGGCTGCATCGGCGCGTCGTAAAGCGCCGTCTCTGGAGACGCTACATGGCTCGTACCCCCGGCGCATCGGCGCAACCCCGTGCCGATACACCTGACCGTTGGCTGGACGTACTGGCCGGCCTGTCGATTGCCGGTTTGTTGCTGCCCGAGGCGGTCGCCTATTCCAGCATTGCCGCGTTGCCGCCACAGGCCGGGGTGATTGCCTTGTTTGCCGGGTTGCTGTGTTACGGACTGTTCGGCACCAGCCGGTTTGCCATCGTGTCCGCGACCTCGTCGTCAGCGGCCGTTCTGGCTGCCGCCACCGCCACGCTGGCCAATGGCGATCCGGCCTTGCGCATGAGTCTGGCGATCGGCCTGGTGCTGATGACCGGAGGTTTCTTCCTGTTGGCCGGGGTATTCAAACTCGGCAGCGTCACCTCATTCATCGCCAAACCGGTGCTGCGCGGCTTTGCAGTGGGGCTGGCCGTGACCATCATCCTCAAACAAGTGGCGAGCATCGTCGACGTCCATTTGAGCACCGGTAACCTGATCCGTTTCCTGCCGCAACTGCTGGAGCAGTGGCCGCAGTGGAATAAAGTCGGGGCATTGGTAGGCGCGGTGGCGTTGCTGGTGTTGTGGCTGTGCGCACGGGTCAGGCGTTTGCCTGGCGGTTTGCTGGTGGTGGCGCTCGGCATCGCGGCGGGCCAATGGCTGAACCTGCCGGCCTACGGGGTCAAGTTGATCGGCGTCATCGATCTGAGTCTCGAAGTACCGCTGCTCCCGGTGTTGCCGTTCACTGACTGGTTGCGCTTGGGTGAACTGGCGTTCGCCATGGTGATGATCCTGTATGCCGAGTCTTACGGCTCGATCAGCTCGTTTGCGCTCAAACACGGCGACCGGGTGTCTACCAACCGCGATCTGCTGGCCCTCGGTGCGGCCAATCTTTTATCGGGACTGTTTCATGGCATGCCCGCAGGCGCTGGTTATTCTGCGACATCGGCCAATGAAGCGGCGGGGGCCGGTTCGCGTCTGGCCGGGATTGTGGCGGCCGGGGTGGTGCTGCTCATCGTCCTGACGGTATTGCCGTGGATTGCCCTGACTCCCGAGCCGGTGCTGGCTGCCATCGTCATTCATGCCTTGGCCCGTGGCTTGAGCCTGCAACCGTTGGGCCGGTATTTCATCTGGCGTCGCGACCGCCTGCTGGTGATTTGCGCGGTGGCGGCGGTGCTGGTGCTGGGCGTGCTGGACGGCTTGCTGCTGGCAGTGGCAATCAGCGTGGTGCTGATGCTCAAGCAGATGTCGTCGGCGGACATCCAGGTGTTGGGGCAAATGGCCGGAGGTCACGATTTTATTGACCTGCAACGACATCCCGACGCGAAGGAAATCCCCGGAGTGCTGATCGTGCGGCCCAGCGAGGCGCTGTTTTTCGCCAATGTGGAGCGCATTCTCGGTGGTGCATTGCGCCTGGCGAGGCACGCACAGCCGCCGGTGCATACGGTTATCCTCAGTCTCGAAGAGTCGCCGGATCTGGACGGCACCAGCATCGAAGCACTGGAAGCGTTCTTTTTGCAGGTGCGCGCGGAGGACAAACTGCTGATCCTGGCGCGGCTCAAGCATCAGGCAAAAGCGGCGCTGTCGAAGTTGCCGGCGCAGGAACTGGAGCAGGTGATTCTCAGCGGCCTGAGTGTCGATGTTGCCGTCCAGCAAGCCCTCAAGCCAACCACATAACCCTGTGGGAGCGAGCCTGCTCGCGATAGCGGAGGATCAGTCAACATCGATATGAATGTACTACCGCTATCGCGAGCAGGCTCGCTCCCACAAGGGGGATGGTGCAAACCTTTCAGGCATAAAAAAACGCCACTCATCTCACGATGGGCGGCGTTTTTTACAGCGTTGTAACGTTAGGCTTGAACGACCGGGATATTGGCGTTCGCAGCAACTTCACGGAACTCGGCGATCTGGTCGAAGGACAGGTAGCGGTAAACATCAGCCGCCATGCTGTCGATCTTGCCAGCGTATTCCATGTACTCCTCGACGGTCGGCAGGCGACCCAGGATGGACGCAACGGACGCCAGCTCGGCCGAAGCCAGGTAGACGTTCGCGCCGTCACCCAGACGGTTCGGGAAGTTACGGGTCGAAGTCGACACAACAGTCGAGTTCGGCTCTACACGTGCCTGGTTACCCATGCACAGCGAGCAGCCTGGCATTTCCATGCGTGCGCCAGCCTTGCCGTAGATGCCGTAGTAGCCTTCTTCGGTCAGTTGGTGAGCGTCCATCTTGGTCGGCGGCGACAGCCACAGACGGGTTGGCAGCTGACCCTTGACCTGATCCAGCAGTTTACCGGCAGCGCGGAAGTGACCGATGTTGGTCATGCACGAACCGATGAACACTTCGTCGATCTTCTCGCCAGCAACGCTGGACAGCAGACGGGCGTCGTCCGGATCGTTTGGCGCGCAGAGCACAGGCTCTTTGATGTCGGCCAGGTCGATTTCGATGACTTCAGCGTATTCGGCGTCAGCATCGGCAACCATCAACTCCGGGTTGGCAACCCAGGCTTCCATCGCTTGAGCGCGACGTTCCAGGGTACGTGCATCGCCGTAGCCTTCGCCGATCATCCAGCGCAGCAGGGTGATGTTGGAGTTCAGGTACTCGGTGATCGACTCTTTCGACAGCTTGATGGTGCAACCGGCAGCCGAACGTTCAGCCGAGGCGTCGGACAGCTCGAAAGCCTGTTCGATGCTCAGGTTGTCCAGGCCTTCGATTTCCAGGATGCGGCCGGAGAAGGCGTTCTTCTTGCCTTTCTTCTCGACGGTCAGCAGGCCAGCCTGAATCGCGAAGTAAGGAATGGCGTGAACCAGGTCACGCAGGGTGACGCCCGGTTGCATTTTGCCTTTGAAGCGCACCAGGATCGATTCCGGCATGTCCAGCGGCATAACGCCAGTGGCGGCGGCGAACGCTACCAGACCGGAACCGGCCGGGAACGAAATGCCCATCGGGAAACGGGTGTGCGAGTCACCACCGGTACCGACGGTGTCCGGCAGCAGCATGCGGTTGAGCCAGCTGTGGATGATGCCGTCGCCCGGACGCAGGGAAACGCCGCCGCGGGTCATGATGAAGTCTGGCAGGGTGTGGTGGGTGGTCACGTCGATCGGCTTAGGGTAAGCCGCGGTGTGGCAGAAGGACTGCATTACCAGATCGGTCGAGAAGCCCAGGCACGCCAGGTCTTTCAGTTCGTCACGGGTCATCGGACCGGTGGTGTCCTGAGAGCCGACGGTGGTCATTTTCGGTTCGCAGTAGGTGCCAGGACGAACGCCTTTGCCTGCTGGCAGACCGCACGCCTTGCCGACCATTTTCTGTGCCAGGGTGTAGCCCTTGCCGGTGTCGACAGGTGCTTCAGGCAGTTTGAACAGATCGGTAGGGCCCAGGCCCAGTTCGGCACGTGCCTTGTCGGTCAGACCGCGACCGATGATCAGCGGAATACGGCCGCCGGCACGAACTTCGTCCAACAGGACCGGGGTCTTCATTTCGAAGGTGGTCAGGACTTCGTCGGTGCCGTGTTTGCAGACTTTGCCAGCATGCGGGTACAGGTCGATCACGTCGCCCATGTTCATGTTGGTAACGTCGAATTCGATCGGCAGTGCGCCGGCATCTTCCATGGTGTTGTAGAAGATCGGAGCGATCTTGCTGCCGAAGCAGAAACCGCCGGCACGCTTGTTCGGCACGTAAGGAACGTCGTCGCCGAAGAACCACAGCACCGAGTTGGTGGCGGATTTACGCGAAGAACCGGTACCGACCACGTCACCGACGTAGGCGATAGGGAAGCCTTGACCGCGCATTTCTTCGATCTGCTTCATCGGGCCAGTGACACCCTGGACGTCAGGCACGATGCCTTCGCGGGCCATTTTCAGCATGGCGAGGGCGTGCAGCGGGATGTCCGGGCGGGACCAGGCGTCCGGAGCAGGGGACAGGTCGTCGGTGTTGGTTTCGCCGGTGACCTTGAACACGCGCAGGCTGATCTTGTCGGCCAGGACAGGGCGGTTGCGGAACCACTCGCCGTCAGCCCAGGACTGGATCACGCCTTTGGCGTGTTCGTTGCCGTTGCGGGCTTTTTCCGCGACGTCGTGGAACGCATCGAACATCAGCAGGGTGTGCTTGAGCTGAGCGGCAGCGACAGCAGCCAGTTCGGCGTTGTCGAGCAGGTCAACCAGGGTCACGATGTTGTAGCCGCCCTGCATGGTGCCGAGCAGTTCTACAGCGCGTTTCTTGTCGATCAGAGGGGAAGTGGCTTCGCCTTTGGCCAGGGCAGACAGGAAACCTGCCTTTACATAGGCCGCTTCGTCCACGCCAGGCGGAATGCGATTGGTGATCAGGTCAACGAGGAAAGCTTCTTCGCCAGCCGGGGGATTCTTCAGCAGCTCAACCAGGCCTGCAGTTTGTTCGGCGTTAAGCGGCTGGGGAACGATACCCAGTGCTGCACGCTCTTCGATATGTTTGCGGTAGGCTTCAAGCACAGTTATTACCCTCATCAGTGGTCCCAAATGGGTGTCCGGGACGCTCATCCCGAAATTGCCGTACTCATGCGCTGCGTGGCGTTGTGGGCCACTTAGCCAGAATTACCGACAATTCCTTACAGAAGCTGCTTTCAAAGTTTTACGCCTGCAGAACGGGGAGCTGATGAGGGTTGGCGTTGGGCTTTTCCCCGCTGGAAAAACCCTTCGCCAACACCGCTCTGAAGGAACGACTGTGCTCGTGACGCTTTGAAAACAGCTTCTAACGGACATTGGCGCCTTAAAAGGCTGGCTGATTCTACGGCAAAAAAAATTTAAAGGTAAGTTGGGCTCTCAACTTTGAGGGGTGATGAATGTTAGACAAAGGGCTAACATGCCGGCCTGTTCTGCTTTCCCGTGCTTTGTTGACCTATGCCCAATCAGACCATCAAGACCCCCTGCGTCGGCCTTTGCTCCACTGTTTACGGTGACTTGGTCTGCCGTGGCTGCAAGCGTTTCCACCATGAAGTGATCAACTGGAACGGTTACAACGAGGAGGAAAAACGCGCGGTATGGCTGCGGCTGGAGCAACTGTTGTCCCAGGTGATGGCCAGCAAACTGGAGGTTTTCGATCCCCAGCGCCTGCGTTTGCAACTGGAGCAGCGCAAGATTCGCTTCGTGCCGCATCAGTCGGAATATTGCTGGGCCTATCAGTTGATCGCCCGAGGCGCGCGGGTGATCAACAATCTGGAAGCCTACGGGATGGTGTTGATGCCGGAGTTTCGCGACTGGAACCTGCCGGAGCTGCGGGATGCGATTGATCGGGAGTTCTTTTTGCTCTCCGAGGCGCATTACCAACGTTACATCGCGCCCGGGTTCCTAAAGGATGCGTTCGGGGGTTAACCCTTAAAAGCTTCGCGGGCAAGCCTCGCTCCTACAGGGTTACGTGCTGACCTGTAGGAGCGAGGCTTGCCCGCGAAGGCGCCCGGATGGGCACCACATATCTCAATGATGAGACACCATCTCTTCCAGATGATCCTCAATCTCCTGCGGCTTCAACACCAGCACATCGCTCTCCACCGCATCCAGCACTACCTCCGCCGTATTGCCGATCAACGCGCCGGATATCCCGGACCGCGCCACCGTGCCAATCACGGTCACCGATGCGCCCAACGTGTGGGCCATGTACGGAATCAACACATCCGCCGGACCTTCCGCGATATGCAGGTGCTCATTGTCGATGTCGAACTCGGCTTGAAACGCTATGCACTGTTCGCGGTAACGCGCCTCGATGGTTTCGCTGAGCTGCAACGTAGGGTCCGCCGCCGACAGCATTGGTGAAGGATGAGCGCTGACCACATGCAGATGAGCCTTGGCCAGGCTGGCGATGTCATAACCGTGATCGATGATGATGTTGTGCAGGTGACGGTGTTCGTCATCGGTATTGCCGACATCAATCGCCGCCAGGACCACACCGCCTGCCCAGGGTTTCGAGGTTTTCACCAGCAGCACCGGAGTCGGACAGTAACGCAGCAGTTTCCAGTCCGCCGGGGTCAGCAAGGCTTTTTTCAATGAGCTGTCGGGGTAATGCTGCTTGATCACCAGCCCGCAACCTTCGGCTTGCTGCACATCGACGATGGTTTCGTGCAGGCTTTCGTTCCACGCCTGCTCGGTGGTCACGCTGTAGCCATCCGCGAGCAGCGCTGCCTTGAGCACACCGAGCATGCCGCTGTGGTCATGCTTGCGGTCGCACACCAGCAGATGCAGGTGAGCCTGGGTTACCCCGGCAATCAGCTTGGCCCGTTTGAGCGCCAGGCTTTCCGAGTGTTCGGGTTCGATGACCACCAGAATGCTGCGAATGGCTTGCATGATCGGGATCTCCAGAGGGAAAAAAAGCATGGCGTTGCACAACTATAGTTGCTGGTCACGCATCCGGGACTTGATACATATCAACGGTCGTGGCTGGTGGTCTGGCGGCGGGCCGGTATAATCGGCGCCCTTCGTTTTGAACCTTTATGTCCGTGAGCCCCATGATCCTTCCCGAAATTCACGAGTTCCTCGGTTGCCGCACCCCCGACGGCTGGGTCCAGGCCGCACTGGCCGATCAGGAAACCTTGCTGATCGACCACAAGAACTGCGAATTCAAGGCGGCCAGCACGGCATTGAGCCTGATCGCCAAGTATCACTCCCACGTCGATCTGATCAACCTGATGTCGCGGCTCGCGCGGGAAGAGCTGGTGCACCACGAACAAGTCATGCGCCTGATGAAGAAGCGCAAGATCGAGCTGCGCCAGCTGTCCGCCGGGCGGTACGCCTCTGGCTTGCGCAAAGTAGTGCGCAGCCATGAACCGGTCAAGCTGGTCGATACCCTGGTAGTCGGTGCGTTTATCGAAGCCCGCAGCTGCGAGCGGTTCGAGGCGCTGGTGCCGCACCTGGACGAGGAACTGGGCAAGTTCTACTTCGGTCTGCTGAAAAGTGAGGCGCGGCACTTCCAGGGTTACCTGAAACTGGCTTACCAGTACGGTGACGCCAAGGACATCGCTCAGGTGATCGAGCGGGTCCGCGCTGCCGAGCAGGAACTGATCGAATCGCCGGACGTGGAGTTCCGCTTCCACAGCGGTGTCCCAGCCGCCGCATGACCTGTAGGAGACCGGCTTGCCGGCGAAGGCGTCCTTGAGATCGCCTTCGCCGGCAAGCCGTGCTCCTACAGTTAGTTGCGATCTTTTGCAGCGCAATTGTTAAAAACTCTTAAGAGTATGAAAGATCACTGAAAACCGGCCCCAGAGGCCGGTTTTTGCTGCCTGCAATCGCCGCCCCGACACTGATTGACGCCATAATGCCGCCCACTTCATACAAGAGTTGGCACGCGTTCGTTATGGATAACCTGGGTTTTGGCAAAGTTCTGCTGGTGGAAGACGACGAAAGGCTTGCCGGGCTGATCGCGCACTTCCTGTCCCAACATGGCTTTGAAGTGTTACAGGTGCATCGCGGCGACCTCGCGTTGGCCGCGTTCCTCGACTTCAAACCGAAAATCGTTGTACTCGACCTGATGCTGCCGGGTCAGAGTGGCCTGCACGTGTGTCGCGAAATTCGTAGCGTGTCCGATACGCCGATCGTCATTCTCACCGCCAAGGAAGACGACCTCGATCACATCCTCGGCCTGGAATCCGGCGCCGACGACTACGTGATCAAGCCGATCAAGCCGCCGGTATTGCTGGCCCGTCTGCGTGCGTTGCAACGCCGGCAAACGCCGGACAGCACTGTCTGCAGCTCGCTGGAATTCGGCCATCTGAGCATCGATCGCAGCTGTCGCGAAGTGCGCCTGGCGGGTGAGGGCATCGAGCTGACCACCATGGAGTTCGAATTGCTGTGGTTGCTGGCCAGCGCGGCGGGCAAGATTTTGTCCCGCGACGATATCCTCAACCGCATGCGCGGGATCGCCTTCGACGGCCTCAACCGCAGCGTCGACGTCTACATCAGCAAGTTGCGCGGCAAGCTCAAGGACAACCCGCGTGAACCGGTGTGCATCAAGACCATCTGGGGCAAGGGTTACCTGTTCAATCCGTTCGCGTGGGAGCTGTAAATGCTGCGGTTATTTCTCGGTCTGTTTGTGATGATGACGGTTGGCCTGGTACTGGGGTTGCAAACCGTCGAGCGCACGTTCGATGCGCTGCTCGCCGGTCAAATGCAGAGCTACAACCGCGAGGCGGTGCGAGGTCAGGCCTGGTCGCTGGTGGAGCAGTTGCGCGGCCTGGACGGTCCGGCGCGGGAACGCCAATTGGAAACCGTGCGCCCTCACTACGGTTTGGGCCTGAGCCTGGTCGAAACGGATCAACTGGCCCTGACCGATCAGGAAAAAGCCGAGTTGGCCCAAGGCCTGCTGGTGCTGCGTGACAAGTACACGCAGTTCATCTCGCGCATTGACGACGGTTCGCAGTTGCTCAGCATCAAGCTGCCGGCCGAGCCGAGCCTGATGCCGTTCTACATTGCCGCGGCCTATTTGATGATCGCGGTGATGATCGGTTTCGTGTTGTTATTCTGGGTGCGCCCACACTGGCGAGATCTGGAGAAACTGCGCCTCGCCGCCGAACGCTTTGGCGACAACAACCTGTCGGCGCGGATCCAGCTGTCCAAGCGTTCGAACATTCGCGACCTGTCCGAGCATTTCAACCTGATGGCGGCGCGCATCGAAGGCCTGATCGCCAATCAGCGTGAGCTGACCAACGCGGTATCCCATGAATTGCGCACACCGATTGCCCGGCTGTCGTTCGAACTCGATCAGCTCAAGCAACAATCCGATCCGAGCCAGCGTCGCGAATTGATTGCCGACATGTACGCCGACCTCGGCGAGCTGGAAGAAATGGTCTCGGAGCTGCTGACCTACGCCAGCCTTGAGCGCGGTGCCACGGTCATTACCCGGGAGAATATTCAGGCCAACAGTTGGCTCGACAGCGTGGTCGGCAGCGTGGCGCTGGAGGCCGAAGCGGCCGGGGTGCAACTGCTGATTGTCGAGTGCCGGGTCGATGAGGTGCGCATCGAGCCGCGCTTCATGGCGCGCGCGGTGATCAACCTGCTGCGCAATGCCATTCGCTATGCCGAAGAGCGAGTGGAGGTGTCGTTGGTGCGCACCGGGGATCATTACGAAGTCCAGGTCAACGACGACGGACCGGGCGTGCCGGTGGACGGGCGGGAGAAAATCTTCGAACCGTTCTCGCGCCTGGACGCCAGTCGGGATCGCCGCACGGGTGGCTTCGGCCTGGGCCTGGCCTTGGTGCGGCGGGTGTCGCAGTCTCATGGCGGGCAAGTGCAAGTGGCGGATTCGCCGTGGGGCGGGGCGTCGTTTCGCATGACCTGGGTGCATCAGGATTAGGTGCGGCGCTGCGGCCAACGCCATCGCCGGCAAGCCAGCTCCTACAGTTTGTACGCGTACCGTGTAGGAGCTGGCTTGCCAGCGATGGCGTCATCGGCAACACCCTCAAATCAAAAGCTGTAAACGACCTGCCCAGCCACCGAAGTCTGCATCCGACGCTCGACAATCGGACTGTCCGCCGCTTTACCACCCAGGTACTGTACCGCCAGCACCGTGGTAAAACTCCATTCATCGTTTATCGGCAGCGACCAGGTCAAATCCGCCCCCCGACTCACCAGGCCACCTTTGGTGTCATACGCCTTGAACTTGCTGCGCGACGCTTGAGCGCTGCTCACGCCATACCAGGTGCGCATGTAATTGCTGTCGCCAAACTGACTGTTCAGGCTGCCGACGACCTTGCCGTAGTCACCTTCATAAAACGGTGCGCTGATGCTCAGCTTCAATCGGTTCCAGGCTGAGCCGGTGTCGTGTTCGTCCTCGTCTTCTTCAAGCGCATGTTCATAACTGGCGCCGAGGATGATCGGCCCCATGTGATAGGTTCCGTCCAGCCCCAGCAAGGGACGCGACTTGATCGAGCCCATACCGTTGAGCTCATCCGAGCCCTTGAAACCGCTTTTACGGTCCTTGCGCACATCACTTGCGCCGACGTAGACGCTGAGGCCGAAGTCCTCTTCATCAAACGCCCAGCCAAGACCCTTTTGCGTGTCGAGAAAGAAGCCATAAGGGCTGACGATTTCGCCGCCCAGCAGCGGCGCCACCACGCGTTCATCACTGCCGCTGTAACGCGGCGCACTGGCAGCGCCGGCGCGCAGGCTGTAGTGCCAGTCTTCGGCATACAAGGAGGTGGAGGGGAGAAGCAGGCAAAAAGAGGTCAACGGCAAATACAGCGAACGAAACATGGGAGCACCCTGGGTGATAGTGGATGCGCCCATGCTAGGCGGGTGCCGCCCGGCAATCTTTGGCAGCTTTGTCGCAAAACTGTCAAAGACTGTGAACGGGGTTGGCGAGCAGTGAGTCGCCTGTGGCGAGGGCGTAAATCCCTCGCCACGGGTTCAGCTTAGAAGTCCCACTTGGTGGTCAGCATCAGGTTGCGCGGCTCACCGTAGAACGTGGTGTCGAAGTTGCCCAGGCCGGCCAGGTACTTCTTGTCGAAGACGTTGTTGGCGTTGGCGGTGAAGCTCAGGTGCTCGTTGTACTGGTAACGGATCATCAGGTCCACGAGGGTGTAGCCACCCTGTTTGATCCGGGTGTAGTCGCCAGCGGGAGCGCTGTAGATTTTGCCGTAGGAGGCACTCTGCCAACTGATGCCGCCGCCGACGGTCACTTTGTCCAGGGCGCCAGGCAGGCGATAGGTGGTAAACGTCCGTACCACGTGCTCAGGCTTTGTGGTGGACAGCGGGTAACCAAAGATCCGCTGTTCGTCTTTATCACGGGTGCGTGCGTAGGTGTAACCGGCCGTCAGGTTCCAGCCCTCGGTCAGCTCGCCGGCCAGTTCCAGTTCCACACCTTTGGTGGTGGTGCCGTCGACGGCTTTGAAGATGCCTTCGTTGGTGATTGCGTTGGTGCCGGTCTGCTCCGCGACGCCGTCCTGCTCGATGCGGAACAACGCCAGGCTGGCATTCAGCCGGCCATCGAAGTAAGCGGCTTTCAGGCCGGTTTCATAGCTGTCGCCCTCAACCGGTGCCAGGGTCACGCCACTGGCATCCTTGTAGGTCTGTGGCTGATAGATCGAGGTGTAGCTGGCGTATACCGAGTACACGTCGTTCAGGTCATAGACCACGCCGGCGTAAGGCGTGACGACGCCGTGTTCCTTGTAGCTCGCGTGGGTGTCGTCCAGCGGTGAACCCACGTTGTAGCGGTAGTCTTCGTTGTACTTGAAGGTGCTCAGTCGGCTGCCGAGGATGACCGACAGATCATCGGTCGGGCGCAGGCGGGTGGCGAGGTACAGACCGTTCTGGCTCTGGGTGCGTTCGTACTTGCCGTTTACCGGGAATTCCTGTTTCGGCAGATGACCTTCCCAATCGTAGATGCTCCCCGGGACACTTTCGAAGGCGCTGATGTCGTAGGTGGAACCGGTCTGGCGGGAGTGGGACGCCATGACGCCGGCCACCAGTTCATGCTCGCGACCGCCCAGCGTGAAGGGGCCGGAGACGTTCACGTCGGCCGTGTCCTGCACGCGATGACCTTCGAAACGACCCCAGAAGAAGGACATGCCTTCGCCGGTAGCACGGTCCGGATTGCCGTAGCTGGCCGAGGCCAGTTGGGTGTCGTGATCGGTGGTTTTCTCGCTGAGGCTGGCTTTGAATTTCCAGTCGTTGGCCAACGCTTGTTCCAGTGTTGCAAAGTAGGTGATTTCGTCAAAATCGCGGCGGCTCCAGTCGGCCGCCGGGTTGAAACTGCGCGAAAAGTCGGTACGGCCGCCGTCAGAGAAGTACGTCGTGTTACCGGTCCAGGAACTGCCGCGAGGTGTGGCGCTGGACTTGTCGATGCCGAACGTCAGCAAGGTATCGTCGGTCAGGTCGGCTTCGAGGATTCCGTAGTACAGGTCTTTCTTCTGGCTGTAGTGGTCAATGTAGGAATCCTTGTCCTGGTACACGCCGACAAAACGCCCGCGCACGTTGCCCGAGTCAGTCAGCGAACCGGAAATATCACCGGTGGTGCGGTAACTGTCCCAGGAACCGACGGTGCCGCTGATCGAGGCCTTGAACTCTTTGGTCGGCTTCTTGCGGATCAGGTTGACGGTGGCGGACGGGTCGCCAGCGCCGGTCATCAGGCCGGTCGCGCCCTTGACGACCTCAATGCGGTCAAGGCTGGCCGAGTCGTCGCTGTTGTTCGGGTTTTCACCATAAACACCGTCGTAAGGCTGGTTGACCCCGTCGTACTGGAAGTTGGTGATGGCAAAGCCGCGGGCGGAAAACTCGGTACGGTCGCTGTCATATTTCTGCGTCGAAACACCGGGGGTGTTACGCAACGCATCGCTGATGCTTTGCACGCCGCGATCGTCCATTTGCTGGCGGCTAATCACCGTGACCGATTGCGGTGTTTCACGCAGCGACAACGGCAGGCCAGTGGCCGAAGATGTTGAGCCGGTGGTGTAGGAATGGGTGTCCTCGGTGGTCGCGCCCAAGGCGACACCATTGATGTTCGTCGCACCCAGTTGCAGCACGCCATCGTCCTTGGCTGCCGTTTTGCCGGTGGCCGTTTCGGCGGCATGGGCGGTGGAGGCAAGGCTCAGCAGAGCGGCCGGAAGGGCCAGTGCCAAGGGGCACAGGGCAAAACGAAAACGCGCAGCAATTGGGTGCGACATGGAGATCCCTTTGTATCGAATCGATCGGTAAGTGAAAGGCTTCTGAGGGTTAACCGAACGAAAAACGCAAAGGGGAACTGCCGTGTGAAAAAAAATTGAAGTTTTGATTAGCGAGCCAGGTCCAGTCGCTCGTGCCACTGTGCGATGGACTCCTCGGGCCAGATCTCGCACTGCCGATCACCGGCATGTGCCGCAACCTCCACCCACGGCGCTTTCGAATTGAGCATCACGTGCGTGTACTCGGGTGGCACCGGCAACGCCGTATCAATGGCCGAGGCGAACGGGTGAATCAGTTCCGGCCATTCAGGGCTGAACAGCCACAAGCCCGAGCCGCACACCGAGCAGAAGTGCCGCTCTGCCGTGCTACGGTGGGCGCGTTTATCGCCTTCGTCCTTGAGTCGCGCGTGATAGATCGCGATGGATTTGCGACCGCGCACCTTGAGGCTGGCGGCATCGCCCGCGATGTTGACCGAGTAACCGCCACCGCCCTGGGTCTTGCGGCAGATCGAGCAATAGCAACGTTGGTAAGGATAGGGGTGGGCGCTGGTCAGACTGAACGACACGGCGCCGCAGTGGCAGGAGCCTTCGAGCTGCATGGCAGAACCTCCAAATGATTGGCTGTTACTTCCCTGACCGCCCCGAAAACCGGTGGTTCACTGCTGGATCGGCACCAGGATCGCATCGCCGGTTGCCACCAGCTTCAACTGATCCCCTGTTTGCGCGAACAGTTCGGCACGGGCAAACACCTGCTTCTTGCCGGACTTCACCACCTGGCCGCGCGCAATGAACACTTCACCGACGGCGGGTGCAAGGCAATTCACCGAAAAATGCGATGCCAGGACATTGCCAGCGACCGTTCCGGCCGCAAACCCACAGGCGGTATCGAGCAGCGCGCCAATCAGGCCGGCATGCAGGAAGCCTGCGTATTGCGCCATGTCCGCCTCGCGAAAAGCCAGGGTCAGTTCCACCTCGCCCGGCTCGGTGCGAGTGACCTCGAAACCGGCCCAACGGTTGAAGGCGGACGTTGAATTGATCTTTTTGAGTGCATCAAGCATGGCGAATCCCTCCGGTTGAGGCATCAACATGCGCCGGGTTTTGGGGGATGTCATGGTGGATAAAGAAGGGTGATGGGCGGGTGGCTTGGTGGTGAATATTCAAGCCTTATCGCTAGCAGGCTAACTCCCACATTGGATCTCCAGTGTTCATGAGACCACTGTGGGAGCTAGCCTGCTGGCGATGAACGAATAAACGGTCCCACTGGACGCCCACCGTTCACCCGGTCAGCATGAGCACCTCGAATCGGGAACCGACCCATGCGACGACTACCTTCCCTTGCAGCCCTGAAAACCTTCGAGTGCGCCGCCCGCCACGCCCACTTCGGCCGGGCCGCCGCAGAGTTGTGCGTCACCGACAGCGCCGTCAGCCATCAGATCCGCCAGCTCGAAGAGCAACTGGGCGTGTCGCTGTTCATCCGCGAAGGCCGGCAAATCCGTCCGACCATGGCCGCCGGGCGCCTGATGCAAAGCCTGCAGCAAGCCTTCGAACTGATTGGTGAAGCCTGCGATGAACTGCGCGATCCGTCGTCGCTGGCGGTGTTGCGCCTGGCGGTGACGGCCGAGCTGGCGCAAAAGTGGTTGATGCGTCGCCTCACGGATTTCTATGCGCGCTATCCGCATATCACCTTGCATCTCTACGAACAGCCAATCGACGCCACCGCGCCGGGGGAAGACATCGACCTTGCGATCACCTACGGCACCGGCCCGGTGGACAGCAGCGCGTACTTCGTTCGGCCATTGCCGGCATTGCAGTTCTTCCCGGTGTGCAGTCCCGGCCTGTTCAACCAAGGCGCCTTGAAAACCCCGAAGGACCTGGCGCGCCACTGCCTGCTGCACGACGATCAGGACGGCAAGACCTGGACCGCGTGGCTCACCAGTCATGCCGGCGATCAACGCCCCGAACGACAGTTGTATTTCGCCCATGCCGGCCTGGCGCTGGAAGCCGCGGCCCAAGGACAGGGCGTGGCCATGGGCGATAACCTCACGGCGCAGGAAGACTTGCTCAGCGGTCGACTGGTCCGGCCGTTTACCTCAAGCATGACTGCGCTGGGCCAATACGCGCTGGTGTGTGAACGAGTGCGCCTGGAGCGTCCGGCTGTGGCGCAGATGCTCGAATGGTTCAATGATCAACTGATCGATTGATGAGTTTTATTCAACTGTTCCGCAATTATCATCGTTGGCGAGGAGGGTGCCGACGACCTTAGCCTGTGGTCATTCCAATCCCCGTCAACGAGGTTTGACCATGGCACGTTCGCTCGACACCACCCCAAAACAAGACGGCTTTCGCCTGCCCGGCGAATTCGAAACCAAGGCCGGTTGCTGGCTCGGCTGGCCGGAGCGCACCGATGTCTGGCGCAACGGGGCCAAGCCGGCGCAGAAAGTCTGGGTGCAGATCGTCACCGCCATCTCTCAAAGTGAACCGGTCACCGTGTGTGCCTCCGCCGCGCAATTCGCCACGGCGCGCCGTCAGTTACCGCCGCAAGTTCGCGTGGTGGAAATGACCTGCAACGACACCTGGTTTCGGGACAGCGGTCCGTGCTTTGTGGTGAATGATGCCAGCGGCGAAGTACGCGGCGTCGACTTCGAATTCAACGCGTACGGCGGCCTCGATGGCGGCTTGTACTACCCGTGGGACAAGGACGACCAGATCGCCAGCAAGATCCTCGAAATCGAACGTTTCGACCGTTACCGCGCACCGCTGATCGCCGAACTCGGCGGCATTCAGAGTGACGGCCAGGGCAGCATCCTCACCACCGAACAATGCCTGCTCAACCGCAATCGCAACCAGCACCTGGGCAAGGAAGAAGTCACCCGGCGGCTGACGGACTACCTCGGCGCCGAGCAAGTCATCTGGCTGCCGCGCGGTTGCAAATTCGACGAAACCGACGGTCACGTCGACGACCTCGCGTGCTTCGTGCGTCCCGGTGAAGTGGTGCTGCAATGGACCGACAACCGCGATGACCCGCAATGGGAAATCTATCAGGAAGCCTACGACGTCCTGCGCAGCACCCGTGACAGCCGTGGCCGTGAGTTGATCGTGCACAAACTGCCACAACCCGACGTGCTGGAATGGACTGCAGAAGAAGCCGAAGGTCTCGACCAGCAAGACAGCACCCACACCCGTCAGGCCGGCACCAGAATCTGCGCGTCGTATATCAACTACTACGCCGGCAACACCTCGATCGTGGTGCCGTTGTTTGGTGACCGTAACGATCAGGTGGCACTGGCGACACTGGCTGAGCTGTTCCCGCAGCACAAGATCGTCGGCATCGAAAACTCCCGGGAAATCCTGCTCGGCGGCGGTAACGTCGCGTGCATCACCATGCCTCAATACGCTGGTAAAGGAGTGTAATCATGGGCCTGCACAAACTGACTCAAGCGTTATTGCTGGTGCTTGCACCCTTGTGTGTGCAGGCCGCCGACAGCGTCAGACCGGTGGTGAACCTGTACATCTGGGGCGAATACCTGGCCCCGGATACCCTGACCAATTTCGAGAAAAAGACCGGCATCCATGTGGTCGCCGATCATTTCGATTCCCTGGAAACCGTCGAGACCAAACTGCTCACCGGCCGCAGTGGTTATGACCTGGTGCTGACGGCGGGGCAGCATTTGTCCAGGGCGATCCAGAGCGGTGCCATTCAAACCTTGAACCTGCAACGGTTGCCGCACTTTGCCGGCGTCGGTGACGAGTTCCGCCAGCACATGGCGGTGTTCGATCCGGGCAATCGTTACGCCGGGATTTATGCCTGGGGCACGACCGGTGTGGGTTATCAGGAAGAGGCCGTCAAAAAGCGCCTGCCGGAGGCGCCAACGGACAGTTGGGCGATGCTGTTCGATCCGGCGGTGGTCTCGAAATTTGCCGATTGCGGCGTGAGTTTGCTCAACGATCCCAACGAGGTGTTCGCCGCGGTGATGAAGTACATGGGGCTGGACATCAACCGCCAGAACCTCGATGACCTGAAGCTGGCCGAGCAGCAACTGGCGAAGATCCGGCCGTACATCCGTTACTTCGACAATGACCTGAACATCAGCGACCTGGCCAATGGCAACACCTGCGTGGCGATGTCGTGGAATGGCAACGTGGCCATTGCGGCGGGCCAGGCAGAAGCCGCGAAAAAACCGTTCACGTTGACCTACCGGATACCGAAGGAGGGCACGTTGATCTGGTTCGACGCCATGGTCATTCCCAAGGACGCGCCGCATCCCGAGGCCGGGCTGGCGTTGATGGATTACCTCATGACGCCGCAAGTGATTGCGCCAATCACCGACACCATTCACTACGCCAATGCGATCACGGCGGCGGATGACTTGATCGCCCCGGCGATTCGTAATGATCCGGGGACGTATCCGTCGGCGCAGGTAAGGGCTTCGTTGTATAGCAAGAATGACAATGGCAAGGCATTCAACCGGGCGTTGATTCGGGCGTTCAGTCGGTTGAAATCCGGGTTGTGACAAGTTGTGGATTGTAGTGACAGTGGCACCGCCTTCGCGAGCAAGCCCGCTCCCACATTGGATCTATGTCATTCACAAATCCAATGTGGGAGCGGGCTTGCTCGCGAAGAACGATAAAGCGGTCCCACTGAACGCCATCAATACCCCGGGGCACCGCTAATGGCGCATTCCCGAACCAGCATCGGTTTTCCGGTCAGCCCTTAATCTCCATCGGGCTGCCAACCAACAGCACCTCGTCCTGGATAGCGGCCAAGGCGTTTGACGTACCCCGTCCCTGTTGCGCCAGTTTGTCCTCTTTTAGTGCCTGTTGCAGAAGACCGAGGAGATTTTGCGTCTTCGAGGACGAGACAGGTGTCACGTTATCTTCTTCCAGGCGCCCCATTACATATTTGGAAATACGCGTGGACTGGCTCGCCGAATGGCTGACGGACGCTTCGACCAACTTACCTTTGACATAGCCGATGCTGCTCGTGCTGCTGGCCTTATCGTCGATCTGGTAGTACTGATAGTTCTGAGATTGTGGGTCATCCGTCAGTTTCAGCTTTTGTCCGGCATACAGTGGCTTATGGTAGTGGGCCGTCAGATGCGATTGCTGATTCTGGACGACCTTGCGATTGAACTGATCCTGACCTGTGGATTGCGTGGCCTGCGATAAGCCATAGGTGAACGAGTCGAGTTCGAGAGGCCGTGCAGGATTGCCGTTCACAGTCTTCTCGGTGACCGTCGCGCTAAAGTCGGCGAGTCCGGTGAGCACGCGGCGGTCGGTGTCTGTCAGCTTGATCGCCGTTAGCGCCTGCGGTCCGGTAGCAGCGCGGCTTTCCGGGTAGTTGCTGTGCACAGTCTTGAATGCACTCTCGAACATCGACAGCAGATTCTGGTCGCCGTCGCCTCGTACACGCGCCGCTTCTATTTGACGCAGATACCCTGCGAGCGCCTTGGCTTTCTGATTGCTGTCGCCGAGGATGGCGGCATTTTTCAGGTCCACGGACATGTCGAAATCACCCGCCGCGCCGCTCATGCGTACCTGGCGCTGGCTTGCGTCGGCGTGCAGCTCAAGGCTCTGCGTACTGTCATCGTCGAGCTTGAACCGTGTGATCAGGTCGACCGAGGAGAACACGTCAGTGTCGAACTGAGCCAGCGCCTCCAGCTTGAGTTGCGGTGGAACGGCGGTGAGGCCTTGAATGGCCGATTCAAATCCTTTGGCCATTGCCCCAAGCGCAGCAAGTTCTTCCTCGCTGAGATCGCCGCCCTGGACCTGAGCCTGCACCGCCAGCGCGTTATCCTGACTGGACAGCGTGATCTGGACGGTTTTGCCGCTTGCCGTTTTCAGGGTCAGGTTGATGCTGTTGTCTGCAACGCCACTGTGGAGCCTGGCTTGGGCAGCTGCCAACTCTGCAGGCTCAAGCTCCCGTCCGGTCGATGAGCGAATGACCGACTGGGAGATGTTCTTGTTGGATTGCGCCAGCTGCAGAAGCAGAGTCTCACCCAGTCCCCGGAACCGGCTACTGGCTGTAGTGCTTGCGAAGTTGCCACCCATGCGAAACGACACTTTGTCAGGCTGCGTGTATTCCCAGGCAAGCGGGGCATCAGGCACCGCAATGACACCCCGGGAGGTGTAAGTCTGCGCATCGATGGTGTTGCTATCTTGATGCAAGGTGACAATCGATGCGGGGGAGGACAGGGCGGCTGTTGATTCGGTGGTCGTGCCAACGGCGGGCTGGGTGGCAGCAGGCCTGGCGACCGCCAGTGGCGGCAAGGAAGAGATTGAAGAGATGACGGTCATTGCTGCTCCATGCTGAGTACCAGTAGTTTCCTACAGGACTTGTCGGCAGGGGGCTTCATAACTTGAGGTGCGAGTGCCGGTGGCTTTGGATGTGTGGTGAATGGGCTGACGCCTTCGCGGGCAAGCCTGCTCCCACAGGGGAATGCATTTCAAATGTGGGAGCGGGCTTGCTCCGGGCGGCGTTCCGGCGATGAACGATGACTCGGTCTACCTGTTGGGCACTCGCCACAAATACCAGGAAGCCACCGTCCGATAAGGACGCCACCCCAACCCGATCTCCACCATCTGCTTGCGCGTCGGCTGCACCTGCAACCCTTTCAACCGCCTATACCCCTCGCGCACCCCAAAGTCATCCGCCGGCAAAATATCCGCCCGCTCCAGGCTGTAGATCAACAGCATCTCAACCGTCCAGCGCCCAACCCCGCGCAAGGTGATCAACCGTTCAATCAACGCTTCATCGTCCATCGCCAACGCCGTCGCATAATCCGGCACCACGCCATCCAGCGCCGCCTGAGCGATGCCCTGAATGGTCGCGATCTTGCTCGCGGAAAAACCGCACCCACGCAGTTGATCAAACCCGGTCGCCAGAATCTGTTCAGGTCGCGGAAACGCCGTCGAAGGAAACAGCGCCAGAAGCCGGCCGACAATCGCATCCCCGGCTTTGGCGTGCAGTTGCTGATAGGCAATCGCCCGCACCAGCGACTCATACGGATCGCGCGCCGCATGCGGTTGGTGCAGGCACGGGCCGATGGCGGCGATGTGGCGCGCCCAGTCTTCATCAATGGACGCGAGAAACGCCGTCGCGGGCAAATAAGGATCGGTCAAGCGTTCACCGCAGGTTTGAACAGCGCGTTCACTTCCCCGTAGGTGAACGCCTTGAGGTGGCTGCTATCGAGTTTGCCGGTTTCCAGAAAGCTTTTGGCCAGGCCGGCCATCGCACCGTAAAGAAACTCGGCGATACCGGAACCGGCGCTCAAACGGCGAACGCCCAGCGCTTGCAACGCTTCAGGCGATGGCAGCCCCGGCAGCCCAAGCACATTCAACGGCAGCGGAGTGCCATGGCACAGCGCAGCAATCTCGTACTCCGCCGAAACGCCGGCCGCGAACAGCCCGTCAGCACCGGCCGACTGATACAGCGCCGCACGTTTGAGCGTTTCCGCGACGCGGTCTTCGGCCGGCACCAGACCCTTGAGATACACATCGGTGCGGGCGTTGATGAACAGCTTCACATTACGGCGTTCCGCAACCTGACGGGCGATGTCGATCTTGCGCGCCAGCAGCTCGGGCGGGGATGCACCGTCTTCGATATTGATCCCGACAGCACCGGCGGCAATCACCGCATCAATCACTTCGGCAACCCGTGTCAGGTCATCGGAATAGCCGGCCTCGACGTCCACGGTCAGCGGCAGCGAAATCACCCGGGCGATGGACTCGACGCTCGAGACCAGGCGTTCGAGGGGCAGGGCATTGCCGTCCGCATAACCGTGAGCCCAGGCGACTGCCGCACTGCTGGTGGCCACGGCTTTGCAGCCCAGTTGCTCGACGATGCGCGCCCCGGCGGCATCGGCGACGTTGGTGAGAATCAGCAGGCCGTCCTGATGCAGCCTGTGGAATTGCTGGTCGAACGTGTTCATCGAATTTCCTTCCTTTTGAAAAACAGCGAATCGTCAGAACGCGAGTTGTCGTGTGACCTGCACCGCAGCGTTTTCCAGCCTGAGCAGAAACGCCTTGCGCGGTTGTCCTCCACCATAGCCCGTCAATGAGCCGTCCGCGCCGATCACCCGATGGCAAGGCAAGACAATCGAAATCCGGTTGTGCCCATTGGCCAGACCCACGGCGCGGCTGGCACCGGGTTTGCCCAACAACGCGGCAATGGTGCCGTAGGTGCTGGTCTGGCCATAGGGGATTTTCGCCAGTTCGGCCCAGACCTGTCGGGAGAATTCAGTGCCGGGCAGATGCAACGGCACCTTGAATTCAGTCAATTTGCCAGCGAAGTACTGCGCCAGTTCTGTTTCGATTTGCTGCAGGTGCGCGTTGTGCCCCGGTGCTACGGCGTAGCCATGACGGTTCTGCAGGGCTTCGACTTCCCGGGTCAGTGCCGGCCGGTCGAGAAATTCCAGCAGCACCAGACCGCGCCGTTCGGCCATGGCGATCATCGGCCCTAGCGGCGTGGTCAGGCGCGTGAACAGCAGGGGCTCGCTGTTGGCCGCACGACCAGGGGTAATGTGAAAGGATTTTTGAAAGGCATCGCGGAACCCGCTCAGGGATTCGTAGCCGGAATCGAACGCCGCGCTGTCGATGGAATCGCCCTGTCTGATCCCGCCCAGCGCCATGCCGAGGCGTCGGGTGCGCAGCCACGCGTGGAACGTCATGCCGAAATGCTGCTTGAACCAGCGCCGCAGTTTCAGTGGCTCGATGCCTTCAGCCAGCAACTGGGCATCGGTCCAGCGCAGCTCGGGGTCGGCGTCCACCGATTTGAGCAACTTCTGCACCCAGTCCGGCGCGATGGCGGCCGCGTCCAGCGGCTTGCATCGCAGGCAGGCGCGGTAGCCGGCAGACAGGCAGTCATCGGCATGGGCGAAGAACTCGACGTTCTCCGGTTTTGGCTTGCGCGCCGTGCAGCTGGGGCGGCAGAAGATGCCGGTGGTTTTGACCGCAGTAAAAAACACCCCCTCGTAGGTGGTGTCTCGTTCGAGCATGGCGCGAACCATCTCGGCGTGGGGCGGAAGCATCGCGTTTTGTAGGTTCATGGGTTGAGCATAGGGCGCGGGGCCTAAGGCCTCCACCGGAAAATCGACAGTGAATTTCTACTGTTGGTCTATTGCTGGTCGGACATTGTGGGAGCGGGCTTGCTCGCGAAGGCGGTGTGTCATCAAACATATTTTTCGACTGACACTCCCTCTTCGCGAGCAAGCCCGCTCCCACAGTTAGGTCGCCGTCTATTCAGGCGCGACGCGCCATCAGCAACACCGAAGCCGCCGCCGACAACAACCCCGCGCAGCACCGGTTGAAAATCCGCTTGCCCCGAGGCTTGGCGAACCAGCGACGCATGTGCAGGCCCATGTAGGCGTAGGCGCCAATGGCGATCCATTCCAGCATCAGGAACAACGCGCCCAGCACCGCGAACTGTGGCGTCACGGCCTGACCCGGGTCGACAAACTGGGGCAGGAAGGCGGTGAAGATCAGGATCGCTTTCGGGTTACCGGCCGCCACCAGAAACTCCTGTCGTGCCAATGTCAGCATCCCCGCCGGAGCGCCCGTCACCACGTTTTCCGTCCCCGGATCCGCGCGCCACAATTGCCACGCGAGGTAGAACAGGTACGCCGCGCCGATAATCTTGATCCCGTAGAACAACAACTCCGACGTTTGCAGCACCACCGCCAGGCCTGCCGAGGCGAGGGCGATCATCCCGGCGAACGCCAACAGTCGACCGATACCCGCAACACACGCCGTGCGATAGCCGTAGCGCGTCGAGTTGCTGACCGATAGCAGGTTGTTCGGGCCGGGGGCCATGTTCAGGGCGAAACACGCCGGGAGAAAGAGGGAGAGGGTGGCGAGGTCCATGATTCGGCTCCAGAAGCGAGAGCGATATTTTTACCACAGGTGCCGTGCGGCTTGACCCGTACAGTGGCGAACGGCACGCCCCGTACAATCGCTTACTTCGCGAACTTCTTCGCCCCCGCCACACACAAAATCACCGCCACGGTCACTGCCAGCATTCCGACGCTGACCTGCTCATGAAGCAACGTCGCCGCCAGCGCCAGTCCAAAAAATGGCTGTAGCAATTGCAGCTGCCCCACAGCAGCAATCCCGCCTTGCGCCAGCCCGCGATACCAGAACACAAAACCGATCAGCATGCTGAACAGCGACACATAACCGAGGCTGAACCACGCTGGCGTGCTGATCCCCGAAAACGAAACGGGCGTGAGCCACCAGGTCATCACCGCCATCACCGGCAATGACAACACCAGCGCCCAGCAAATCACCTGCCAGCCGCCCAGTGTTCTGGACAGCTTCGCCCCCTCGGCATAACCGAGGCCGCAGGCCAGGATGGCTGCCAGCATCAAGAGGTCACCTTCAGGCGAAGCGGTCAGGCCTTGCGACGCGGCAAATCCCACCACCAGCAGACTGCCCAGAACCGAGAAAAACCAGAATACCGGCCGGGGACGCTCACCACCGCGGATTACGCCGAACACGGCGGTCGCGAGCGGCAACAGACCCACGAAGACAATCGAATGCGCCGAGGTCACGTATTGCAACGCCAGCGCGGTCAACAGTGGAAACCCGACCACCACGCCCAGGCTCACGATGACCAGCGGCAATAGCTGGTTGCGCGCCGGACGTTTTTCCTTGAACAACCACAACAGACACAGCGCCAGCACCCCGGCGATGGTGGCCCGGGCGACGGTCAGGAACACCGGATCGAATTCCAGCACCGCGACCCGCGTGGCGGGAAGCGAGCCGCTGAAGATCACCACGCCGATCAGTCCGTTGAGCCAGCCGCTGGTGGTAGTTTCCCGGTGCTGGGTGTTCAGGTTCGATACTCGTTCCATTGAGGGTCACACTCGACTGATGGTTTAAACGGCGGGTTGCCTTGAACGCATCGTATGACCGAGTATTAAGACAATCAAAGAATTGTCATGGATACATCACCCTATGCCTCGCTTGCGCTACAAGTCGCTGGTCGACTCCTTTGCCGCAGACATCCGTTCAGGACATTTGCCGCCCGGTACGCGTCTGCCAACTCATCGTCAGCTCGCCGCCGAGCACGGGTTGGCGCTGGTCACCGCCAGCCGCGTTTACGCGGAGCTTGAGGCGATGGGCCTGGTCAGTGGCGAAACGGGGCGGGGCACGTTTGTCAGGGAGACGTCGCTTCCGCCCGGTCAGGGCGTCAGTCAGCACGTGGTGGCCGTGGGCATGGCCGATCTCAATTTCAACTACCCGTCATTACCCGGTCAGGCTGACTTGTTGCGAACTGCCTTGCGTCAGCTCGCCTTGTCCGGTGACCTCGAATCCCATCTGCGTTATCAGCCCCATGCCGGGCGCCTGCATGAGCGGGCATCGATTGCGAACCATCTGGCGTCGCGCGGGTTGAGTGTGCAGGCCGAGCAGGTGTTGATCGTCAGCGGTGCTCAACACGGATTGGCGGTGACGATGATGGCGTTGCTCAAGCCGGGCGATGTGATCGCGGCGGATGCGTTGACCTACACCGGTTTCAAGGTGCTGGCCGAATCGCTGCACCTGGAAATCGTGCCCATTCCCGCCACGGACACCGGGCCTGATCTCGATGCGTTGGAAGCGCTTTGCCGGCGCCGGTCGGTGCGGGCCGTCTACGCCATGCCAACGTTGCACAATCCGCTGGGATGGGTGATGGACGCTCAGTGGCGCAACCAGTTTGTGTCGATTGCGCGCCAGCATGACCTGTTGATCATTGAAGACGCCGCGTATGCCTTCCTCGTCGAAGATGCCCCGGCACCGTTAGCCGAGTTGGCGCCGGAACGGACCGTCTACGTGTCGGGGTTCTCCAAGAATGTCGCGACGGGTCTGCGCGTTGGCTTCGTTGCCGCACCGTTGGAAAAGGTGCCTGCACTGGAGCGCGCAATCAGGGCAACCACCTGGAACACTCCCGGCGTGATGACGGCGATTGCCTGCGCATGGCTCGACGATGGAACCGTAAGCCAGCTGGAAGCGCAAAAGCGTGCAGACGCACAGGCCCGGCAAGCCATGGCCGCCGAGCTGTTGAAAGGACTGCGCTGCATGACTCATCCCTCTTCGTACTTTCTTTGGTTGCCTCTGGCGGAAGATGCCAGAGCGGACCAGATCGCCGTCGAGCTGATGCACGAGCAAGTCGCCGTCTCCACCGCCGAACCTTTTGCAACCTCTGTCCACGTGCCGCATGCGATCCGGTTGGCGCTGGGGTCGGTGGACATGGATTCGCTTCGACAAGCGTTGATCAAAGTGAAACGGGTGGTCGGCGCGTATTCCTGAGACAACCACGACCTCCTGTGGGAGCGAGCTTGCTGGCGATGAACGTTAACGATAACGCGGACTTCCTGGCTAATCGCGTCGCCCTCAGGTTCATTGCGGGCGAGCCCGCTCCCACAAGGGGACGTGTTTAACCATGCCCGTCAGTGGGCAGTTTTCTTCAATACGCGGACCAGCCCGCGCCTTACCGTGAGGCTTGGTTCAACTGAATTGAAGAAGGTATGCAATGAGTCTGATTATTTCGATGGCGGCGTTTGCGCTGGTGGCTTCGATTACGCCGGGGCCGGTCAACATTGTGGCGTTGAGTTCCGGCGCGCAGTTCGGTTTTCGCGCCAGTCAGCGCCACGTGGCCGGCGCAACGCTGGGTTTTGTGTTGCTGTTGGTGTTGATGGGGTTGGGGCTGCATGAAGTGTTGCAGGCATGGCCGGCGCTGACGCGGGTGGTGCAACTGGCCGGCGTGGCCTTTCTGTTGTTCATGGCATGGAAACTGGCGGCGGACAACGGGCAACTCGACGCGAAGGAGTCGGGGCGGGCGCCGTCGATGGTGTACGGCGCGGTCATGCAGTGGCTCAATCCGAAAGCCTGGCTGGCCTGCGTCGCCGGCATGGGCGCGTTTGTCGCCGATGGCGAGGCGCGGCTGGTCTGGCAGTTTGCCGCGGTGTATCTGGTGATCTGCTACCTGTCCATCGGATGCTGGGCGTACGCCGGGACTTTTCTGCGCGGCTATCTGAACAATCCGGCGGGGATGCGCGTGTTCAACCGGATCATGGCGTTGTTGCTGGCGATGAGTGCGATTTACCTGTTGCTGCCCTGATCGGTCATTCAGCCGCGATACTGCCCCGGTGTCGCCGCCAGATGCTGTTTGAACGCCCGCTGAAAATGCGCCTGATCGGCAAACCCGGCTTCCAGCGCCACGTCGGCGATCAGCTTGCCGCTGCGCAGTCGATCCTGGGCAAACTGGATGCGTCGGTTGACCAGAAACGCGTGCGGCGTCATGCCGTAATGCTGTTTGAAGGCGCGGATCAGGTAGGACGGCGACAGTTGCGCAGCGTCGCAAATGTCTTCGAGCTTGAGCATTTGCGTGCAGTTGTCGCGGATGTAGTCAGCCGCGCGCTCCAGTTTGAAATTGGGCTCGCGCAGCGGTTGATCGCCGGGGTTGAGGCGTTGCTGCACCTCGGTGAAAAACTCGACCGCCGCGCTGTGTTTGCTCAGCACGTCCTGCTCGCTGTCGACCAGTGTTTCGAACAACGCCTTCAGGCCGGCAAGCAGGCCGGCGTCAGACGTATGGGTGATGGAGAACCGCCGAAACGCCAAATCGCTGCCGAACCCGAGCTGATGCTGCAAGTCGGTGAGCCACGGCGTATCGACGTACAACATCAAGTACGACCACGGCTGGTCGTCGATCGGATTGCAGGCGTGGACGTCGCCGGGATTCATCAGCACCACAGTGCCGGCGCTGACCTCAAATTCCGATTGTTCATGGATATAGGTACTGCGCCCAGCGGTAATCGCACCGATGGAAAAGTGCTCGTGGGCATGCCGGGTGTAACAGACCTCGCGCCCATCGGCGATGGAGCGGGCCTCAATGAAGGGCAGGGCATCGTCGCGCCAGAAGCGGGGGGCCTTGTCAGCGTCTTTGCCAGCGGTGGGCTTCATCGTCGGTGTCCTCGGCAGGTCAGCACCGGAGTGTATTAGCTCTCGCCGTCAAAGGCTCGTTGCAGTGCAGTGATGTCGAGTTTTTTGATGTGCTGAACGTTCAGCGTAGACAGCCTGTAGTGGTCCGGGAATACCGCAGATCGACAAGTTACCAATCAGAAATCCCAGCGGGTGGTCAGTTGCACGTTGCGAGGCTCACCGTAGAACCCGGTACCAAAGTTACCGAGCCCGGTGTAATAGGTCTGGTCGAAGAGGTTCTTCACGTTCAGCGTGGTGCTCAGGTGATCGTTGAAGCGGTAACGCGCCATGACGTCCACCAGGGCATAACTTTGCTGGGTGATTTTCGAAGACTGGCCGAAGTTGACCGGGTCGTCGGGGTTGGGCTGGAACACATTGCCGAAGAACTCGCTCTGCCAGTTCACCCCGCCGCCGACAGTGAGTTTTTCCAGTGTCCCTGACAGCCGGTAGGTGCTGAACACCCGAACCACTTGTTCCGGCGCGGTGGTTTGCAGGATCGAGCCGTAGACGTAATCGCCCTTGGCATCGCGGGTGTGGTTGTAGCTGTAGCCGGCCGACAGATTCCAGCCTTCCATCACTTCACCCGCCACTTCGACTTCAAACCCTTTGGTCGTCGCGCCTTGGACCGGGCGGTACACCGATTCGGTATCGACACCGCTGACGTACTCGGCAACGTTGTCCTGCTCGATGCGGAACACCGCGAAGCTGGCATTCAGGCGCCCGTCAAGGAATTCGGCCTTGAGCCCGGCCTCGTAGCTGTCGCCTTGCACCGGGTCGAGCAGTTTGCGCTCGGCATCCTTGCTCATCTGCGGCTGATAAATGCTGGTGTAGCTGGTGTACACCGACCAGATATCGTCGAGGTCGTAGACCAGCCCGGCATATGGGGTGACCACGCCGGTCTGGCGATAGCTGTCGCGCACATCCTTGGTGGTCCGGGCGCTGTAGTCCAGCTCATCGCTGGCGGTGAAGCGGCTGACCCGGGCGCCGAGGATCACCGCCAGGTCGTCGGTTGGCTTGAGCCGGGTGGCCAGGTAGGCGCCGGTCTGACGCTGGTCGATGTCGTTGTCGCCGACCCTGGCAATGTCCGGTTTCGCGAACTCGCCGCGCCAGTCGAAGATGCTGCCGTCGAGGGGCGGGTAGACCGAACCGTGCACCGGGATGTCCTGGCGCGTGTGCATCGACATGAAGCCGGCGATCAGCTCATGCTCGCGACCCAGCAGGCTGAACGGGCCGGTGAAATTGACGTCGAGGTTGTCCTGCAACTGATCGCCCTTGAACCGGCCCATGTACATGAACATGCCGTTGCCGGTGAGCGGGTCCGGATTGCCGCCGCTGGCAGACGCGAGGAAGGTGTCGTGCTGGCGATGCTTGCGGTCGTAGCTGACCTTCAGCTTCCAGTCATTCACCAGTTGCTGTTCCACCGAGGCGAAGATCGTCTGGTTGGTGAAATCGCGCCGGCTCCAGTCGGTGGCCGGGTTGAACGAGCGGGAAAAACGGGTGCGCGAACCGTCGCTGTTGTACATCGGGAAACCGGTCCAGCTGGCGCCACGGGAGCGGGTATTTTGCTGGTCGATACCGACGGTCACGAGAGTGCCCGGCGTCAGGTCGGCCTCGAGGATGCCGTAGGCGATGTCGCGGGTGTTGCGGTAGTTTTCCAGGTACGCGCTGCGGTCTTGATACGCACCGACGAAACGCCCGCGCACGTTGCCGCTCTCCGTCAGTGGGCCGGCAATGTCGCCGGTGCTGCGATAGTTGTCCCAAGAGCCGACGGCGCCGGTGATCGAGGCCTTGAATGCTTTGGTCGGGCGCTTGCGGATCAGGTTGACGGTGGCCGAAGGGTCCCCTGAACCGGTCATCAGCCCGGTGGCGCCCTTGATGATCTCGACGCGGTCGAAGGTCGCCATGTCGGTGCTGGTGGTGCCGTAATCGTAGACGCCGTCGTAGTCGGTGTTGACGCCGTCGTACTGGAAGTTGGTGATCGGCAGGCCACGGCTGGAAAACTCCCAGCGCTCGCTGTCGTAGTTCTGCACACTGACTCCGGGCACACGGCGCAGGGCGTCGGCGATGCTGGTGGAGCCTTGGTCGTCCAGTTGCTGGCGGGTGATGACCGACACCGACTGCGGGGTTTCACGCAAGGACAGCGACAGCCCGGTAGCTGAAGAGGTCGACCCGAGGGTGTAGGCGTGGCTGTCTTCGGTGATGGCGCCGAGTGCCCGGCCGGAAACGTTGGTGGTGCCCAGTTCCAGCGGCCCATCCGTTGCGGGGGCAACCTGCAGGACATAGCCGCGGTCGCCCTGCGGCTGGGCTTGCAAGCCACTGCCTTGCAACAGTCGCTGCAAGCCCTGTTGCACGGTGAATTCGCCTTCAAGCCCCGGGCTGTATTTATCACTCGCCAGATCGTTGCGGCCGGCGAGGAATATCCCCGCCTGTTCGGCGAAACGGTTGAGTGCGCTGACCAACGAGCCGGCAGCGATCGTGTAATAACGCTTCTGGCGGGTGGGCTGTTCACTGGTGCTGGCTGTTTCGGCGTGGGCGAGGGCCGGGGCAAGACTCAGTAGCGCGACCGGAAGGGCCAGTGCCAACGGACGCAAGGCAAAACGAGTGCGAGCGAAGGAGTCGCGCAAAAGGGTGTTCCCTGGAATCAGATCGAGCGGCAATTGAAGTGCTTCACAGGGTTAACCGAACGAAAAACCAAAAAGGGAACTGTGGCGTTGAAATATCTTTGGTTCACGCTTTTGGCGCGACGTTGACCCACCAGTCCATGGTTTTTTCGACGCGTATTGGTAGCGCCGCTTCCAGCAGGCGCAAGGCTTGATCGGTGTCCTTGAGCGGAAACGAACCCATCACCGACAAACCGGCGATGGCCGGGTCACACGCCAGATGCCCCGGTCGGTAGCGGCTCAATTCTTCGATCAACTGCCCCAGCGGCAGGTTGTCCGCCAGCAACAGACCACGGCGCCAGGCTTCGCGGCCCGCCGCTGCTTCGGTGGACGGCGGCGTGTGGTTTTGCGTGAACGCCAATTGTCGTCCGGCCTCGACCACCTGCACCTGGCCCGCCGTGGTTCGAACTTCGACCGCGCCTTCGTAGACGTTCAGCAACGTCCGCTGTTGTTCCTGGCGCACGCTGAAACGAGTGCCGAGCGCGCGCATTCGGCCTTCGGTGGTTTGCACCAGAAAGGCTCGGCTGCTGTCCTTGGCGGTATCGATCAACACTTCCCCGGCACTCAACAGCAACAGGCGTTGCGTGGTGTCGAAACGCACATTCAGCGCGCTGAGGGCGTTGAGCCAGATGCGGCTGCCGTCACTGAGGAGGCTTTCCCGGGTTTCACCGGTGCCCGTAGAAAGATCGGCGGTCCATCGGCCCAGAACGTCCGGCAGCGAAGATTCCCGCCAGGCGTTCCAGCCCAGTAGCCCGCCCGATGCGAGAATGAGCAGGCTCTTGACTGTCTGCCGACGGCTGATCGGCGAGCGCGCGGTATTACGCAGCACAAGACCGGCGGCCTGCGGGTGATCATCTTGCAGCGCGGCGAAGCGCTGGCCGACACGCTCGACATAGCGCCAGGCCGCCTGATGATCGCCACTTTGCGCCAGCCAGGCTTGCCAGCGCTGACGTTCCTGATCGCCGACGTGCTGATCGTTGAGTTGCACATACCATTGCGCCGCTTGTTCGAGGCTGGCATGGCTGATCGAGTTGGAAGAGGGGGCGGGCATGGCGCTACTCGATCAACAGGCCATCGAGCTCGGCCTCAAGCATCGCGCAGTGCATCAGTGCCTGTGCCAGGTACTTTTTCACCATGCGTTCGCACACGCCGATTTCTTCGGCGATGGCGCGGTAGGGCAGGCCATGCAACTGGGCGAGGATGAACGCGTCGCGCACATTCTTTGGCAGGCGCAGCAGCATGGCGTCCACTTCATACAAGGTCTCGACGATGATTGCCCGTTGTTCCGGCGACGGTTGAACCGCCTGCGGACGTGCAGCCAGCGTTTCCAGCCACGCCTGTTCCAGCTGTCGACGGCGCCAGTGATCGATGCACAAGCCACGGGCAATGGTCGCCAGGTAGGAGCGCTCGCGACTTTCGCAGTCGAAGACTTGAGGGCGCTTGAGCACGCGGATAAAGGTGTCATGGGCCAGGTCGGCAGCATCGAACGCATTGCTCAAGCGTCGGCGCAGCAGCTCATGCAGCCAGCGGTGATGCGTGACGTAGAGGTTCTGAACGCTGGAAGAATCGGCGACCATCATCGTGAACAGATATCCATGGGCGACAGGCGCCGTTGGTGCAAATAAGAATTGGTCGCGATTAAAACAAAAGGTTTAGCTGCGTGCAAATGATATTGGTTTGCTTTTAGGGTGTATGGACAGGTAGAAGGCCTTGGTGAAGTCAAATTGACTCTTGCCGTAGTCGTATTGACTGTTATGGCGTCAGGTCAAATTGACTGCCTTCGTCGCAGGGTGTTGATTTTTATAGCTTAAAAAACTGGCACGAAACCTGAAGTAACAAACGTACAACTGGTCTGATTCGGGAGTACGGAAATATGTTCGCTTACTTCAGCAATCCTCAGAATGTCTTGCACCTGTCGAGCAACATGTTGGGCGCGGGCCTGGCGCTGTTGCTGGCAGGCATCTACGGCGCTTATCTCTACGCCGGACACCTGCCGATCGTGGTGTTGGTCGCGATGCATGCCATGACCATCATCGGGCCTACCCTGATCAAGATCGGCTATGTCATGCGCCTGCTGGCCCAGCATCGGATGGGCAAGGGTTTGGTTACCGCAGCGGTTTGAGGCATCAGACCGGTATTTTGCTTGTGCCAAGACTCTAGCCTCGTCCCAGACCACCCTGTTCGGCGATCCAGCGGGTGGCCAGGTCGATAAAGGCGCGCAACTTCGGTTGAGTCTGGGTTCTGCCGGGGAAATACAGGTACAGCGCCGAACTCAGTGGCACGAACGGTTGCAGCACCCGCTCCAGTCGGCCGTCCGCCAACTCATCGGCGATTTCCAGATCGCAGGCATACGCCAGGCCCGAACCGCTACGGGCGGCCGCCACCAGCAACCTTCGGTCATTGACGATCACGCCGCCCTCGACACCCACCGTAAAATCGCGCCCCTCGCGGCGAAACTCCCAGCGGTGTGCGCTCCCCGAGGTCGAAAAGCGAAAGCCGATGCATTGATGACGGGTCAGGTCTTCAGGGCTGGCCGGTTTGCCTGCCTTGGCGAAGTACTCCGGCGCACCCACCACCGACCATTGCAGATCTGGCGTGAGGCGCACCGCGACCATGTCTTTTTCGATGGACTCGCCCAGGCGGATCCCGGCATCGAAACCGCCAGCCATCAGGTCCACCGTGGCGTCATCAAGAGAGATGTCGAGGGTGACTTGCGGATAAGCCTCGCGAAACAGCGGAATCAGCGGCTCCATCAACAAGGCCCCCGACAGCCTCGGTGCAGTGAGGCGCAGCGTGCCCATGGGCTGATCGCGAAAGCCGCTGAGTACCGCCAGCGCCTCATCGATTTCACTGGCCGCAGGCCGCAACCGCGCAAACAGGCTGGCCCCGGCTTCAGTCAACGCCACCCGGCGTGTGGTGCGCTGGAATAGCAACACGCCCGTACGGCGCTCGAGCAATTTGATCGCATGGCTGACAGCGGTGGGGGTGACCGCCAACCGCGTCGCGGCGAGGGTGAAACTCTTGTGCTCGGCCACCGCCAGAAACTCGGTCAAGCCATCGAAAGGATCGTGATTCATCGCGGCGCCATTATGAAAGAGCGTTTCATAGTGCTTGTAACACGAGGGCATTTTTCCGGGCAATCTTCCTGCGTACCTTGTGCCTACCCCCACTGCACACAAGGAACACGCTCATGACCACCTCCAATAACTTCAAGCGTATCTGGCTCATCACGGGCGCTTCTCGCGGTATCGGCGCAAAAATTGCCGCTGCTGCGCTGGCCAACGGTGACGCGGTGGTTGCCACCGCCCGCGATGCCAACAGCATCACTCAGCGTTTTGGCGATCAACCCGGTTTGCTGGCCGTCACCCTCGACGTCACTGACGAAGCGCAGGGCGTTGCGGTCGCCAAAGCCGCCATCGAGCACTTCGGACGCATCGACGTGCTGGTCAACAACGCCGGTTTCGGTTTGCTCGGCGCAGTAGAAGAAGCCACTGCCGATGAAGTACGCCGCGTGTACGAAACCAATGTCTTCGGTTTGTTGAACGTCACTCGCGCCGTCCTGCCGCACATGCGCGCCGCTCGCAGCGGGCATGTGATCAACCTGTCATCGGTGGGGGGGTACAGATCCGGGGCGGGATTCGGTGTTTACTGCTCGACCAAATTCGCCGTCGAAGGCTTGAGTGAAGCGCTGCATGCCGAGCTGGAGCCGCTGGGCGTCAAGGTCACCATCGTTGAACCGGGCTATTTCCGCACTGAATTCCTTGAAGGCAATTCGCTGGTCGAGTCGCCGTCCTCGATTGCCGACTACGACGGCACTGCGGGCGAAGTACGCAAGATTGCCAAGGCCGTGACCCTGAATCAGCCCGGTGATCCGGACAAACTGGCCCAGGTCATGATCACCCTGGTGGAAGCGCAAAAGGCACCGCTGCGCCTGCCGCTGGGCAGTGACTGCGTCGCGGCGATCGAAGCCAAGAACGCCTTTGTCGCCGGTGAGTTGCAGGCCTGGCGCGAAGTGTCGGTGTCCACCGATTTCTAAGCCCCGACGCAACCTGTAGGAGCCAGCTTGCTGGCGAAGCGGCAGCGGCCATAAAACCGCTTCGCCAGCAAGCTGGCTCCTACAGGTTTGAGGTGGTTTTGAGAGTACCGGCGGTCGATGAACCGGTCTCGCCCGGCAATTTGCGCTTAGCTATAGGGATAACCCAAACAGCGCTCCTGCATGGGCCGTGAGTCTGAGGAATTCGCCATGCTGACCCTCAACATCAATGGCAAGGATCAGGCACTGGATGTCCCTGCGGACATGCCGCTGCTTTGGGTCCTGCGCGATGTCGCGCACCTGACCGGCACCAAATTCGGTTGCGGCATGGCTCAGTGCGGCGCTTGCACCGTGCATGTCGACGGGGCGCCGCTGCGCTCCTGCATCACGCCCGCCACGGCAGTGGCCCATGGGCAAAAAATCCTCACCATTGAAGGCCTGTCCACCGACGGTTCGCACCCGGTGCAGCAAGCCTGGGCCGAACTCGATGTGGTTCAGTGCGGCTACTGCCAGTCCGGGCAGATCATGTCGGCGGTGGCGCTGCTGGCGAAGATCCCCAAGCCCACCGACAGCGACATCGACCAGGCGCTCTCCGGCAACATCTGCCGCTGCGGCACCTACCCGAGGATTCGTGCCGCGGTCAAACGCGCCGCCGACATCGGTTGATGGGAGTCATGCGTCATGAACAGCATCAATCCGTTATCGCGCCGTGGTTTTCTCAAGGGCAGCGCAGTGCTGGGCGGTGGGCTGGTGATCGCCTTTGTCATCCCCGGTGCCCATCGTTTTGCCATGGGTGCCGAGAATCAGGGCAACGTCTTCGCGCCCAATGCATTTTTACGAATCGGTAACGACAACAGCGTCACCGTGCTGCTCGGCCATTCTGAAATGGGCCAGGGCATCTGGACCGGCCTGACCATGCTGATCGCCGAAGAACTGGACGCCGACTGGTCGAAAATCCGCGTCGAACACGCCCCGGCTTCGGCCGCCGACTATGGTCTGCCCGGGTTTGGCGGGATGCAAATCACCGGCGGTTCAACCTCGACCTGGATGGAATTCGATCGTTACCGTCAGGCGGGCGCGGCGGCGCGGTTGATGCTGATCGAAGCCGCCGCCAAGCGCTTCAATGTCGCACCTTCGGCCATTCGCACCGAGTCGGGTGTGGTCATGGCCGGCGACAACCGCGCCACGTACGGCGAACTGGCCGATGACGCGGGCAAACTGCCTGCACCGGACCCGGCGTCGATCAAGTTCAAGGAAGCGAAAGACTGGAAAGTCATCGGCAAACCGACCAAACGCCTGGACACACCGGAGAAAATCACCGGGAAAGCCAAATTCGGGATGGACGTGCAGTTCGACGGACTCATGACCGCGATGGTTGCCCGCGCGCCGGTGTTCGGCGGCAGCGTCAAATCCTTTGAAGGCGCGCAGGCGCTGGAGATCCCGGGCGTGCACAAAGTGGTGCAGGTGCCGACGGGCGTCGCGGTGATTGCCGATCATTACTGGGCGGCGAAACTGGGGCGCGATGCGCTGAAGGTCGATTGGGATCTGGGGCCGAACACCGGACTCGACAGCCAACATCTGCTGGAGAGCTTTCGCAAACTCGCCGCCACGCCGGGCACTTCGGCCAGCAAGGCCGGGGATGCGCAGGGCGCTTTGCGCAAGGCAGCGAAGGCGATTGACGTCGAGTACAGCGTGCCGTACCTGGCTCATGCACCGATGGAGCCGCTCAATTGCACGGTGAAAATCACCCAGGACAAATGCGAAATCTGGACCGGTACGCAGTTCCAGACACTGGACCAGATGATCGCGGGAAAAATCACCGGGCTCAAACCCGAGCAGGTCGAGATTCATACCGAGTTTCTGGGCGGCGGTTTCGGCCGGCGGGCCAACCCGACTTCGGACTTTGTCGCTGAGGCCGTGGAGGTTGCGAAGGCGGCAGGCGGTCCGGTGAAAACGGTGTGGTCGCGTGAGGACGACATCCGTGGTGGCTATTACCGCTCGGCGTTCCTGCATCAGGCGCGTATCGGCCTGGATGCCGACGGAATGCCGATTGCGTGGAAGCACGTGATGGTCGGGCAGTCGATCATGGACGGCACAGCGTTTGCGGCCACCATGGTCAAGGACGGTATCGACAAAACGTCGGTGGAAGGCGTTGTCGACAGCCCTTACATCGAGGGCTTGGCCGATCATCAGGTGGAACTGCATTCGCCAAAGACCGGCATCACCGTGTTGTGGTTGCGTTCGGTCGGGCACACCCACACGGCGTTCGTGATGGAGTCGCTGATCGATGAGCTGGCCGAGGCGGCTGGCAAGGACCCGGTGGAGTACCGGCGAACTTTGCTCAAGGACCATGCGCGGCATCTTGGTGTGTTGAACCTGGCGGTCGAGAAGGCCAATTGGACAGCACCATTGCCGGATGGGCATGCACTGGGTGTCGCGGTGCATGAATCGTTCGGCAGCTACGTCGCGCAGGTTGCCGAGGTGTCCCAGGACAACCTGAAAATCCGCGTGCACCGGGTGGTGTGCGCGGTGGACTGCGGGATCGCGGTCAACCCGATGAGCATCGCGGCGCAAATGGAGTCGGCCATCACCTTCGGCCTCGGCTTTACCCTGCACAGCAAACTGACCTTCAAGAATGGGCAGGTGGTGCAATCCAATTACCACGACTATCAGGTGCTGCGCCTGAACGAAATGCCAGTGGTTGAAGTGCATATCGTGCCCAGCACCGACAAACCCGGCGGCATCGGTGAAGCGGGCGTGCCGCCCACGGCGCCAGCGGTGGCCAACGCAGTGTTTGCCCTGACCGGGCAACGGTTGCGCGAACTGCCCTTGCAACTGTCGGGGGTGTGAGATGAGGCGACATCTGATTCTGGGCGCAGTGGTGCTGATTCTCCTGACGATCTACGCCACGGACCTGTTCTCAGAGGATAGAGAAGCGTTGAAGGCTTTCGACACCGTGCAGAAGGTGTTTCAGAACCCGCGCTGCCAGAACTGCCATATTCCCGGTGATTCACCGTTGCAGTTCGATGCCGGAACGCCCCACGCGATGAACGTCGTACGCGGTATGGACGGCAAGGGCGCAGCCGGTTTGCCGTGCGCCACCTGCCACGCCGACAGCAATCCGCCAGCCAGTTACGGCCCGCATGCGCCGCCGGGTGCACCGCACTGGAGCCTGCCGCCTGCGGCACACAAAATGGCCTGGATCGGGCTGCCGGCCGACAAATTGTGCGCAATGATCAAGGACCGCTCCAGTAATGGCGACCGGGATTTCGCCGCGCTGATCAAGCATGTCAGCGACGACAAACTGGTGCTGTGGGGCTGGAATCCGGGTGAAGGGCGAGCGCCGGTGCCGGTGCCGCACGATATCTTCGTCACTCAATTTAAACGCTGGGCGGAGGCCGGAGGGCCTTGTCCGGTGGTGGGCAGTTGACCGGCGGTCCGTTAACCGGGAGTCAAACCGGGTATGGACCACTCTAAAGAACATACCCGCCAATGGAGTGAGTCATGCTGATCCCAGGCAAACCGGTAAAACACGGCGCTAACGCAGACCCGTTGCTGTCGCCCCAGCAAGCGCGTCAATTGCTGCGTGATCAGGCCCGTAAAGCCGAGCAGGAAGTGATTGGTGTGCAGATGGCGAGCATGGATGAGTTGACGCTGCTGTCCAACCGTCACGGCTTCATGACACTGGCCCAACTGGGGCTGGACGCCTGTCAGCAACTGGAAAAACCGGCCACGCTGCTGTTTTTCGATCTCGATAATTTCAAGCACATCAACTATTTGTACGGTCGCGCCGAGGGTGATGACGCCCTGAAAACCTTTGCCGACGTGCTGCGCATCGCCTTCCGCGAAAACGATGTGATTGGCCGGCTCGGCGACGACGAGTTTGTGGCCTTGTTGACCGGTTCAAGCGCCGTGGACATTGGCGCGATCAAGTCGCGGCTCGAAGAAATCCTCGACGAGCGCAATGCCACGATGCGTCGCGGTTATGACATTCGCTTCAGCATTGGCCAGGTTGAGTACGACATTAATCTGCATCACTCGATCGATGAACTGCTGATTGAGGCGGAGAGGGCGTTGCATCGGTAGGCTGGAGTTTCGGTGGTGTATGAACGGGCCTCATCGCGAGCAGGCTCACTCCTACATTGGTTCTGCGCCGTACACGAACCAATGTAGGAGTGAGCCTGCTCGCGATGGGGCTCTTTCATTCACCCATATCTTCACTTGGCAAACAATTGCCCGATATCCTTGAACGCCTTGAACTCCAGCGCATTGCCGCATGGATCAAACAAAAACATCGTCGCCTGTTCGCCAACCAATCCCTGAAACCGAATGCCCGGTTCGATCACGAATTGAGTTTCACGCGCCTTCAGCCTTTCAGCCAAACCCTCCCACTCATCCATCCCCAGCACCACGCCAAAATGCGGCACCGGCACGTCATGCCCGTCCACGGCGTTGGTATGCGCCGCTTCCTGTGAGGCGTTTTTGGGCGCCAGGTGAATCACCAATTGGTGGCCAAAGAAGTTGAAGTCAACCCAATGGTCGCTGGACCGGCCTTCCTCCAGGCCGAAGACGTCACGATAAAAAGTCCGGGCTGCCGCGAGGTCATATACCGGTATGGCCAAGTGAAAAGGGGAGAGTTGCATCGCTGTGCCTCGCAGATTGACGGTGGTTGAGGTGGAGTTTAGCGCTGTGCTTTTCGATTGAAAGACGATAGTTTTTGCGTCGAGCTCAAATAATTTCGATCAATCGAGGCCGTCATGCTGCGTGAACTGAAAACCTTCATCGCTGTTACACGCTACGGCACATTCGCCGCCGCCGGCATGCACATCGGCTTGACGCAGTCGGCGGTCAGCGCGCAGATGCGCAATCTGGAACAGGCGCTGGGCATTCGTTTGTTCGATCGCACCGGACGTCAGGCGATTCTCAATGCGGCAGGGCAACGGGCATTGCCGATGGCCCGGGAGATGCTGGAAACCTTCAGTCGCATGGCGGTCAGCGATGACGTCAGCGAATACCGCGGCGAGTTGAAGATTGGCGCAGTGGCCACGGCCCAGACCGGGTTGCTGCCCCAGGCGTTATTGCGCTTACGCCAGCAAGCGCCGTTGCTGGAACCGAAACTGGTGCCGGGCGTTTCGCTGAATCTGCTGAGCCAGGTTGATACCGGGGAGGTTGATCTGGCCATCCTGATCAAGCCGCCGTTCGAGTTGCCCAAGGAGTTGTCGGCGCAGGTCATTCGAAAGGAACCGTTTGTGCTGATCGTGCCGCCGGAGCTTGAAGGTGATGACCCGTTGCAGATCCTCGCGAACCATCCCCATGTGCGTTACGACCGCAATTCCTTCGGTGGGCGCCTGGTGACGCGGTTCCTGCGTGAGCAGCAGATTGATGTGCAGGTGGCTTTGGAACTGGATGAACTGGAAGCCATCGTCAAAATGGTTGAATGCGGATTGGGTGTGTCGCTGCTTCCCGAGGCCGGGTTGTGGCTTGAGTATGGCGCGAAGGTGCGGATCATCCGGTTGGGCGAACTGACGTTCTACCGCGAGATTGTGCTGTTGCAGCGCTACAGCCAGAGAATGCAGCCGATCCAGCAATTATTTGCCAACTGCTTGAGCCAATAGATGATCCCTGTAGGAGCTGGCTTGCCAGCGATGGCGATGTCCGTCTCACTATAAATGTTGGCTGTACGACCGCTATCGCTGGCAAGCCAGCTCCTACAAGGATTGCGTGGGGTCTGGAATTTTTGGCACAAAAAAACCCGCCTGACCAGGCGGGTTTTTTATGGCTACCTGAAGATTACTCTTCGAGGCTGCCCATGGCCGTGGTGTTGAAACCACCGTCCACGTACATGATTTCACCGCTGATACCGGACGCCAGGTCCGAGCACAGGAAGGCGCCGGCGTTGCCGACTTCTTCGATGGTGACGTTGCGACGCAGCGGGGTTTGCGCTTCGTTGGCGGCCAGCATCTTGCGGAAGTTCTTGATGCCGGAAGCGGCGAGGGTGCGGATCGGGCCAGCCGATACGCAGTTGACGCGAGTGCCGTCCGGGCCCAGGGAGCCGGCCAGGTAACGTACGCCAGCTTCCAGCGAAGCCTTGGCCATGCCCATTACGTTGTAGTTAGGCATGGTGCGCTCGGCACCCAGGTACGACAGAGTCAGCAGGCTGCCATTGCGGCCTTTCATCATTTCGCGGCCAGCTTTGGCCAAAGCCACGAAGCTGTAGGCGCTGATGTCGTGAGCAATGCGGAAACCTTCACGGGTGGTGGCTTCGGTGAAGTCGCCGTCCAGTTGGTCACCCGGAGCGAAGCCAACGGAGTGCACGATGCAATCCAGGCCATCCCACTTCTTGCCCAGCTCTACGAAAACCTTGGCGATTTCTTCATCGCTGGCCACGTCGCACGGGAAGCACAGGTCCGGGTTGGAACCCCAGCTTTGTGCGAACTCTTCGACACGACCCTTGAGTTTGTCGTTCTGATAAGTGAAGGCAAGCTCAGCGCCCTCGCGATGCATGGCGGCAGCGATGCCGGATGCGATGGACAGCTTGCTGGCGACACCGACGATCAGTACGCGCTTACCGGCGAGAAAACCCATGTGTTGCTCCTCTCTTTCAGGTTATTGCGCAGTGGCTGGTGCCAGAAAAGCGGCTTCCAGCAACTGCTGTGTATACGGATGTTGGGGGGCGGCAAAGATACTTTGCGCGTCTCCCTGTTCGACCACTTGGCCATGCTTGACCACCATCAGCTGGTGGCTCAGCGCTTTGACGACAGCCAGGTCATGGCTGATAAACAGATACGTCAGGTTGTACTTGGTTTGCAGTGAACGCAAAAGCTCCACCACTTGGCGCTGCACTGTCCGGTCGAGGGCCGAAGTCGGCTCGTCCAGCAGAATCAGCGCCGGTTTTAGCACTAATGCCCGGGCAATGGCGATTCTCTGCCGCTGCCCGCCGGAAAATTCGTGGGGGTAGCGGTGCCGGGTTTCCGGATCCAGACCTACCTCCCTGAGTGCCGCAATAATCGCTTGTTCCTGTTCCGCCTCGGTGCCCATCTTGTGAATCCGCAGGCCTTCGCCAACGATCTGGCTCACGCACATCCGCGGGCTCAGGCTGCCGAACGGGTCCTGAAACACCACCTGCATCTCCCGACGCAGCGGCCGAACCTGTTGTTGCGTCAGGCAGTCTAGCTGCTTGCCTTCAAAACGGATCGCACCTTTGCTGCCAATCAGCCGCAAAATCGCCAAACCGAGTGTCGACTTGCCGGAACCGCTTTCCCCCACAATCCCCAGGGTCTGTCCCTGAGGCAGGCTGAAATTGATCCCGTCCACCGCTTTGATGTGATCGACGGTCTTTTTCAGCAAGCCTTTCTTGATCGGGAACCAGACTTTCAGGTCCTCGACCTGCAGCAACGGCGGGCCAATCACGTTGGTCGCCGGCTTGCCGCTGGGCTCCGCTGCCAGCAGTTCCCGAGTGTACGGATGCTGCGGCGCGCGGAACAACTCTTCGCACGATGCCTGTTCGACGATGCAACCGCGCTGCATGACACATACGCGATGCGCAATTCTTCGCACAAGGTTCAAATCGTGACTGATCAGTAACAATGCCATGCCCAGACGGGTCTGCAATTCCTTGAGCAATTCGAGGATTTTCAGCTGGACGGTCACGTCCAGCGCGGTGGTCGGTTCGTCTGCGATCAGCAGCTCCGGCTCGTTGGCCAGGGCCATGGCGATCATTACCCGCTGGCGCTGGCCGCCGGACAATTCGTGGGGCAGGGCTTTCAGGCGCTTCTCGGGCTCCGGAATGCCGACCATTTCCAGCAGTTCCAGCGTACGTTTGGTCGCGACTTTGCCGATCAAACCTTTGTGGATGCGCAGGACTTCGTTGATCTGCTTCTCGATCGAGTGCAGCGGATTGAGCGAAGTCATCGGCTCCTGAAAGATCATCGCGATCCGGTTGCCACGGATGTGGCGGATGGTTTTCTCTTTCAGGCTCAGCAGGTCTTGCCCGGAGTACTCGATGGTGCCGGACGGATGCCGGGCGAGCGGGTAGGGCAGCAGGCGCAGGATCGAGTGCGCGGTGACCGATTTGCCGGAACCGCTTTCACCCACCAACGCCAGGGTTTCGCCGCGCTTGATGTCGAAGCTGACACCTTCGACCACCCGCTGGCAGCGCTCGCCAACGACGAATTCGACGGCCAGGTCGCGCACTTCGATCAGATTGTCCTGATTCATTTCACTTCCTCGGGTCGAAGGCATCGCGAGCGGACTCGCCGATGAACACCAGCAGACTCAACATCAACGCCAGCACCGCAAACGCGCTCATGCCCAGCCACGGCGCTTGCAGGTTGGATTTGCCCTGGGCCACCAGCTCACCGAGCGACGGCGCGCCCGGCGGCAAGCCGAAACCCAGGAAGTCCAGCGCCGTCAGCGTGCCGATGGCGCCGGTCAGGATGAACGGCATGAAGGTCATGGTCGAAACCATCGCGTTGGGCAAGATGTGGCGGAACATGATCGCACCATTCTGCATCCCCAGGGCCCGGGCCGCGCGCACGTATTCGAGGTTGCGTCCGCGCAGGAACTCGGCGCGGACCACGTCCACCAGGCTCATCCACGAAAACAGCAGCATGATCCCCAGCAGCCACCAGAAGTTCGGCTGGACGAAGCTGGCGAGAATGATCAGCAGATACAGCACCGGCAACCCGGACCAGATCTCCAGGAACCGCTGCCCGGCCAGATCGACCCAGCCGCCATAGAAACCCTGCAAGGCACCGGCAATCACGCCGATGATCGAGCTGAGAATGGTCAATGTCAGCGCGAACAGCACCGAAATCCGGAAGCCGTAAATCACCCGCGCCAACACATCGCGCCCCTGATCGTCCGTGCCCAGCAGGTTGTCGGTCGATGGCGGTGCCGGGGCCGGGACTTTCAGGTCGTAGTTGATGCTTTGGTAGCTGTAGGGAATCGGCGCCCATAGCACCCACGCATCCTTGGCCTTGAGCAGTTCGCGGATATACGGGCTCTTGTAGTTGGCTTCCAGCGGGAATTCGCCGCCGAACGTAGTCTCCGGGTAACGCTTGAGCGCCGGGAAGTACCAGCTGTTGTCGTAATGCACCACCAAGGGTTTGTCGTTGGCGATCAACTCGGCGCCGAGGCTCAGGCCGAACAGCACGAGAAACAGCCACAGCGACCACCAGCCGCGCTTGTTGGCCTTGAACAGTTCGAAACGCCGGCGATTGAGAGGGGACAGGTTCATCTCAATGCTCCCGGCTTTCGAAGTCGATGCGCGGATCGACAAAGGTGTAGGTCAGATCGCCGATCAGTTTCACCACCAATCCCAGCAGGGTGAAGATGAACAACGTGCCGAAGACCACCGGGTAATCACGGTTGATCGCCGCTTCGAAACTCATCAGCCCCAGTCCGTCGAGGGAGAAGATCACTTCCACCAGCAACGAACCGGTGAAGAAAATCCCGATGAACGCCGACGGGAAACCGGCAATCACCAGCAGCATGGCGTTGCGGAACACGTGGCCGTAGAGCACACGGTGATTGGTCAGGCCCTTGGCCTTGGCGGTGACCACGTACTGCTTGTTGATTTCATCGAGGAAGCTGTTTTTGGTCAGCAGGGTCATGGTCGCGAAGTTACCGATCACCAGCGCCGTCACCGGCAACGCCAGGTGCCAGAAGTAATCGAGAATCTTGCCGCCCATGCTCAGTTCATCGAAGTTGTTCGAGGTCAGTCCCCGTAGCGGGAACCAGTCGAAATAGCTGCCGCCGGCGAACACCACAATCAACAGAATGGCGAACAGGAACGCCGGGATCGCATAGCCGACGATGATCGCCGAGCTGGTCCAGACGTCGAAGTGGCTGCCGTGCCGCGTGGCCTTGGCGATCCCCAGCGGGATCGACACCAGGTACATGATCAGCGTGCTCCACAGCCCGAGGGAAATCGACACCGGCATCTTTTCCTTGATCAGGTCGATGACCTTGGCGTCGCGAAAGAAACTGTCGCCGAAATCCAGGGTGGCGTAGTTCTTGACCATGATCCACAAACGTTCCGGCGCCGATTTGTCGAAGCCATACATGTGCTCGATTTCTTTCACCAGCGCGGGGTCCAGGCCCTGGGCGCCACGATAGGCCGAGCCGGCCACCGACACCTCTGCACCACCGCCGGCAATGCGGCTGGTGGCGCCTTCGAAACCTTCGAGCTTGGCGATCATCTGCTCCACCGGCCCGCCGGGGGCGGCCTGGATGATCACGAAGTTGATCAGCAAAATGCCGAGCAGCGTCGGGATGATCAGCAGCAGTCGCCGAAAAATATACGCCAGCATCTATTACTCCGTGCCCGCAGGGTCGGCTTGCAGTTTGGTTTCGACTTCTATCGCCGGTGTCACGTTGGGCTTGATCCACCAGGTGGCCGTGCCGATGTCGTACTTGGGTGAGATTTTCGGGTGGCCGATATGGTTCCAGTAAGCCACGCGCCAAGTCTTGATGTGCCAGTTGGGGATCACGTAATAACCCCATTGCAGCACGCGGTCCAGTGCACGGGCGTGAGCCACCAGGCTTTTGCGCGAATCGGCGTTGATCAGTTGCTCGACCAGTTGGTCCACCACCGGGTCTTTCAGGCCCATGGAGTTGCGGCTGCCGGGTTTGTCGGCGGCGGCAGACATCCAGAATTCGCGCTGTTCGTTACCCGGCGAGTTGGATTGCGGGAAGCTGCCGACAATCATGTCGAAGTCCCGCGAACGCACGCGGTTGATGTACTGCGAGACGTCGACCCGGCGAATCACCAGGTCGATCCCCAGGTCGCTGAGGTTGCGCTTGAACGGCAGCAGCACCCGCTCGAACTCGGTCTGGGCCAACAGGAATTCGATGTTCACCGGTTTGCCGTTGGCGTCGACCATCTTGTCGTCGACGATCCGCCAGCCGGCTTCCTGCAACAGCTGGTAAGCCTTGCGCTGCTGCGTGCGGATCATGCCGCTGGCGTCGGTCACCGGGTTCTGGAAGGCCTCGGTGAATACCTGCTCGGGGATCTTGCCGCGGAACGGGTCGAGAATGGCCAACTGATCGGCATCCGGTAAACCGGTGGCGGCCATTTCCGAGTTTTCAAAGAAACTGCGGGTGCGCACGTAGGCGCCGTTGAACAGTTGCTTGTTGGTCCATTCAAAGTCCAGCAACAACGTCAGCGCCTGGCGCACGCGCACGTCCTGGAACACCGGACGGCGCAGGTTGAACACAAAGCCCTGCATACCGGTCGGGTTGCCGTTGGGGATCTGTTCCTTGTTCAGCCGACCTTCGGCAACCGCCGGAATGTTGTAGGCGTTGGCCCAGTTTTTCGCGCTCATCTCCAGCCAGTAATCGAACTGACCGGCCTTGAGTGCTTCCAGGGCCACGGTGTTGTCGCGGTAGTAATCGGTGGTCATCACGTCGAAGTTGTAGAAACCACGGTTGGCCGGCAGGTCCTTGCCCCAGTAGTCCTTGACCCGCTCGTAGCGAATCGAGCGCCCGGCCTTTACTTCGCTGACCTTGTACGGGCCGCTGCCCAACGGCATTTCCAGGTTGCCCTTGTTGAAATCCCGGGTCGCCCACCAGTGCTTGGGCAGTACCGGCAATTGGCCGAGGATCAACGGCAGTTCGCGGTTGTTGGTGTGCTTGAACTTGAACAGCACGGTCAGCGGGTCTTCGGCGACCGCTTCAGCGACGTCGCTGTAGTAACCGCGATACATCGGTGCGCCGTCCTTGATCAGCGTTTCGAAGCTGAACACCACGTCTTCGGCACGGATCGGATGACCGTCGTGGAAGCGCGCTTCAGGGCGCAGGTAGAAACGCACCCAGCTATTGTCCGGGGCTTTCTCGATCTTGCCGGCGACCAGGCCGTACTCGGTGAACGGTTCATCGAGTCCCTGTTTGGCCAGGGTGTCGTAGATCAGCTCGATGTCGCCGGCCGATACGCCTTTGCTGATGAACGGGTTGAGGCTGTCGAAGCCGCCGAAGCCGGCCTGACGGAAGACCCCGCCCTTGGGCGCGTCCGGATTCACGTAGTCGAAATGCTTGAAGTCGGCCGGGTATTTCGGCGGCTCGTTGTACAAGGTCAGGGCGTGTTGCGGCGCGGCGCAGGCCAGCCCGGCGAACAACAGGCCGCTGGCCTGCAAGAGCAGGGCGCGTACGGGTTTCATCGATCTTTCTCCGAAGATTTCAGCCACCACGCGCTCAGGCCCAGCGTATAGGGCGGCGTGGTGACGAAGGCGAACCGGTTGCGGTAGGCCAGGCGGTGATAATTGAGGTACCAGTTGGGAATGATGTAGTGCTGCCATAACAACACGCGGTCCAGGGCTTTGCCGGCGGCAACCTGTTCATCGCGGGTCTGGGCGGCGAGCAGTTGCTCGAGTAAATGGTCAACCACCGGGTTGGCGATGCCCGCGTAATTTTTGCTGCCCTTGACCCCGACCTGGCTGGAATGGAAATACTGCCATTGCTCCAGACCGGGGCTGAGGGTCTGGTTCAGGGTCATCAGAATCATGTCGAAATCGAACTGGTCGAGACGCTGTTTGTACTGGGCGCGGTCCACTGTGCGCAACCGGGCGTCGATGCCGATACTGGCGAGGTTCTCGACATAAGGCTGGAGGATGCGCTCCAGGTTCGGGTTGACCAGCAGGATCTCAAGCGAGAGTGGCTGGCCCTTGGCGTTTTCGACCCGTTGACCGTTGAGCTTCCAGCCGGCCTCCGCGAGCAGGCTCAGGGCCTGGCGCATGGTGTCCCGCGGAATGCCGCGCCCTTGGGTCTGCGGCAAGCTGAACGGCTCGGTGAGCAGTTTGGCGGGCAATTGCTCGCGGTACGGCTTGAGCATCAACCACTCATGACCGACCGGCAGGCCGGTGGCCGAGAATTCGCTGTTGGGGTAGTAACTCATGGCGCGCTTGTAAGCGCCGCTGAACAGCGTGCGATTGGTCCACTCGAAATCGAACATCAGCCCCAGCGCTTCGCGCACCTTCGCGTCGGAGAAAGCCGGGCGCCGGGTGTTCATGAACAGGCCCTGGCTCTGGGTCGGGATCTGGTGCGGGATCTGCGCCTTGATGACATCGCCTCGTCGCACGGCCGGGAAGTTGTAACCGTTAACCCAGTTCTTCGCCTGATGCTCGATGTAGATGTCGAACTCGCCGGCCTTGAAGGCCTCGAACGCGACGTCGCTGTCGCGGTAGAACTCGACTTCCATGCGGTCGACGTTGTACTTGCCGCGATTGACCGGCAGGTCCTTGCCCCAGTAATCCTTGACCCGTTCAAACACAATCTGGCGCCCGGGCGTGACCGAGGTCATGCGATAAGGGCCACTGCCCAGCGGCGGCTCGAAGGTGGTGGCCTTGAAGTCGCGACCTTTCCAGTAATGCTGCGGCAGCACCGGCAACTCGCCCAAACGCAGGATCAGTAAGGGGTTGCCAGCGCGCTTGAAGACGAAACGGATGCGCTGCGGGTTGAGCACGTCGACCCGCAACACTTCCTGGAGATTGGTGCGGTATTGCGGATGGCCTTCCTTGAGCAGCAATCGATAAGAGAACGCGACGTCATACGCGGTGATCGGCGTGCCATCGTGAAAACGGGCTTCGGGGCGCAGGTTGAACACTACCCAGCTGCGGTCCTCGCTGTATTCCACCGATTGGGCGATCAGGCCATAACTGGAGGTGGGCTCGTCGCCGGACGGCGCGTACTGACCAGTGCCGACCATCAGCGGTTCGTTGAGTTCGTTGATGCCGTACTGCAGGAAATTCGCGGTGGAAACCGGGCTCGAGCCCTTGAAGGTGTACGGGTTGAGCGTATCGAAGGTGCCAAACGCCATCACCCGCAACGTACCGCCCTTGGGCGCTTGCGGGTTGACCCAGTCGAAATGGGTAAATCTGGCCGGGTACTTGAGCGTGCCGAACTGCGCATAACCATGGCTTTCGCTGATCGTCGCACTTGCGGAGGAGCTCAAGGCCAGGCTGATGAGGAGCAGGAGGAGGGGACGCTTCAAGTCAGAGATCCGATCCAGGCGGCTTGGGCTTTGTGGGCCGTACAGTAACAGCTTGTATGGACAGGAAAAAGACGGGGATTTAACGACCCCTTAATTGCCGGGGCAGATCCCTTGTGGAGGCTTGCAAGCCTATTTGAACGTTCGTCGTACACAAACCCTGTAGGAGCCAGCTTGCTGGCGATGGTCTCAAGTGCGCCGCGTTTAACCAGATTTCACGCGTTATCGTTAACGACCATCGCCAGCAAGCTGGCTCCTACAGGGTTTGTGTGAACCTGTTTATGGTGGTTGGACAAAAAAAGCCCCTGAAGTCAGGGGCTTTTTTTAGTGCGGCGAAGCCACCGTCAACATCTGGCCCGGCTTCAGCGCCTGGCCGACACGCGGGTTCCAGCGCTTGAGGTGCTGCATTTCAACGTTGAAACGCTTGGCCACGATGTACAGCGAGTCACCTTGCTGGACCTTGTATTGGGTCTGCGGTTTCTTGGTGTCCGTCTTGCCATTCGTCTTGGTGTTGGCGGCCACTACGGTGTTGACGCGTCCGGCGCTGCGCTTGGTCTTGTCCTGCATCACCAGCGTCTGGCCAACCTTGAGGTCCTTGCCGGTCAGCTTGTTCCAGCGTTGCAGGTCTTTTACGTCGACCTTGTTGGCCTTGGCGATGGTGCCGAGGTTGTCACCACGTTTCACGCGGTAGGCGCGTTTGAGGCTGGCGATCTGGGTATCGTCTGCGCCTTCGAACACCGGTTTGAGCGACTTCTTGCTGATCAGCTCTTCGGGACGCATGGTCGACAGGCTGGCGGTCAGCAGTTGCGCCTTGGACGTCGGCACCAGCAAATGCTGAGGACCGTCCAGAGTGGTGGTGCGCTGCTTGAAGGCCGGGTTGAGCTGGAACAGCTCGTCTTCGTCGATATTGGCCACCGCTGCAACCTTGGACAGGTCCATGCGCTGGTTGATTTCGACGGCCTGGAAATACGGTTCGTTGGCGATCGGGTTGAGGTTCACGCCGTAGGCTTCGGGTGCCAGGACCACCTGCGACAGGGCCAGCAACTTCGGCACATAGGCCTGGGTTTCCGACGGCAGCGGCAGGTTCCAGTAATCGGTAGGCAGGCCAAGTCTTTCGTTACGTTCGATGGCCCGGCTGACCGTACCTTCGCCCGCGTTGTAAGCCGCGAGGGCCAGCAGCCAGTCGCCGTTGAACATGTCGTGCAGACGGGTCAGGTAATCCATCGCGGCGGTGGTCGACGCGGTAATGTCGCGACGGCCATCGTAGAAACGGGTCTGACGCAGGTTGAAGTAACGCCCGGTGGAGGGAATGAATTGCCACAGGCCAACCGCGTCGGCCCGGGAATAGGCCATTGGGTTGTAGGCGCTTTCAATCACTGGCAGGAGTGCCAGTTCCAGCGGCATGTTGCGTTCTTCAAGGCGTTCGACGATGTAGTGAATGTAGAGACTGCCGCGTTCGCCGGCGTTTTCGAGGAAGGAAGGGTTGCTGGCGAACCACAGGCGCTGTTGCTCGATGCGCGGGTTGACGCCCAGGCCTTCCTGCAACTGGAAGCCCTGGCGCATGCGCTCCCAGACGTCCTGTGGAATTTGCGGGCTAGGCTTTTCGCTGAGCCAGATGGGCTTCTGTTTGGCTCGCGCGGCGATATTCGGGGTATGTGCCGCGTCGGTCTGCGGCACATGGCTGGAACAGCCCGCCAGAGTGGCGGACACAGCCACCGCTATGGCTTGAGCCAAGCGGGTCAATGCGTCTGAATTGATGGCTTTACGAATAGATGACGACATTGGCTGGAAGTAAGTTCCGGGCAAAAATGTCGGGCGATTCTAGAAAGCGCACCCTCTGCGGTCAACCATTCAGATTTTTCGCACCAACGGCAAGCCCTCTCAGAACTTATCCTTCCAAGCGCGCAGAGCAGCAAAAACCGCACTCGGAGCCCGGTTATAGGTGCCATTCCGTTCGTCCACTTTTTCTTTAACGGATGTTTCGCCGGTACGCAAAAACGGGTTTGTCAGCTTTTCCAGAGCGATCGACGAAGGCAGCGTGATGATGCCCGCTGCACGTTGTTCGGTGACTTTTGCCAGCCGTGCGGCCGTGTGCGGATTACCCGGTTCGACCGCTGCGGCGAAGCGCAGGTTGCTCAGGGTGTATTCATGCGTGCAATAAACCTGCGTATCCTCGGGAAGGGAGGCGAGGCGCGTCAGCGAGGTGTGCATTTGCTCGGGGGTGCCTTCAAACAGCCGTCCGCAACCGGCGGCGAACAGGGTGTCGCCGCAAAACAGCAGGCCCTGATGATAAAAAGCGATGTGTCCCAGGGTGTGACCGGGTACTTCGATGACCTCAAAGTCCCAACCCAGCACGCTGATACGGTCGTTGTCCTTGAGCGCGACATCCCGCGCCGGAATGGTTTCACTGGCCGGGCCGTAGACCTTCGCGTCCGTCGCTTTTTTCAACTGTTCGACGCCGCCGACATGGTCGTGATGATGGTGAGTGATCAAAATATCACTCAGTGCCCAACCCGGATTCGCCGCGAGCCAGGCCTGGACCGGCGCGGCATCGCCGGGATCGACCACCGCACAGCGTCGCGTGTCGGGGTCTTGCAACAACCAGATGTAGTTGTCGGTGAAGGCGGGCAGGGCACTGATCTGTATCATCGTCGGATTCGCCAAGCGGAAAACAATGGCGCATCTTAGAACTTCCTGGCGCGTTGGAGAATGCAATGACTGATAAAGCGTTCGCTCAGGCTGATCCTGACTGGCTGGCCCTGATCAGCGCGGCCCGTGAATGGCTGTCCGGCCCCCTCGGGCAGTTTCTGCTGGACGAAGAACGACGCATGCTCGAAGACGAGCTGGGGCGCTTCTTCGGTGGCTATCTGGTGCATTACGGTCCTTCGGCCGAGACACCGCCGTCGGCGCCGCAGGTCCAGCGCAATGTGCGGCTGGGTGCGCCATTGCCGGGTGTCGAGATTGTGTGTGAAGAGCAGGCCTGGCCGTTGAGCGAGCATGCTGCCGATGTGGTGGTGTTGCAGCACGGCTTGGATTTCTGCCTGTCGCCCCATGGTTTGCTGCGCGAAGCGGCGAGCAGCGTACGTCCCGGCGGGCATTTGCTGATCATCGGGATCAACCCCTGGAGCAGCTGGGGCTTGCGCCACGTATTCGCCCATGACGCCTTGCGCAAGGCTCGATGCATTTCGCCGTCGCGGGTCGCCGACTGGCTGAACCTGCTGGGCTTCGCGCTGGAGAAACGCCGCTTCGGGTGCTATCGTCCGCCGCTTGCGTCCCCGGCCTGGCAAGCCCGTTTGGCCGGTTGGGAACGCAAGGCCGGTGACTGGCAACTGTCGGGTGGCGGCTTCTATTTATTGGTCGCGCGCAAGATCGTGGTCGGCCTGCGGCCGGTTCGTCAGGAACGTCGCGAGCCGATGGGCAAGTTGATTCCATTGCCGATGGCCAAGGTCAACCGCCGCAACATCGAGCCGTAACACTTTTTATATTCCCGGCCGGGCGCGTCCCGGCCTCGGGCATCGTCGATCAACGATCGGCGGGCCACCGCATTTTCTGGATAGATTGGCATGAGCGATAGCGTAGAACTCTTCACCGACGGCGCCTGCAAGGGCAATCCTGGCCCAGGCGGCTGGGGCGCATTGCTGGTGTGCAAGGGCGTTGAAAAAGAACTCTGGGGTGGCGAAGCCAACACCACCAACAACCGCATGGAGCTGATGGGCGCGATTCGCGGGCTGGAAGAACTGAAGCGTTCCTGCGACGTGCTGCTGGTGACGGACTCGCAGTATGTGATGAAAGGCATCAACGAATGGATGGATAACTGGAAGAAACGCGGCTGGAAAACGGCAGCGAAAGAGCCGGTAAAAAACGCTGATCTGTGGAAATTGCTGGACGAGCAGGTCAACCGCCACAACGTCACCTGGAAGTGGGTGCGCGGGCACATCGGGCATCACGGCAACGAGCGGGCCGACCAGTTGGCTAACCGTGGCGTGGATGAAGTGCGCGGTTACAAACAAGCCTGATTTCGGCACTGTCGATATACCGCGTCACGGCATTCGCGAGCAGGCTCGCTCCCACATGAGATTTCTGCCTAATGGAGATCCAATGTGGGAGCCAGCCTGCTCGCGAAGAACGATAACGCGGTGCACCTGATCACAATCACAGCATCAAAATGGCGTTGGCCAGTTGTTGGTCTGAATACTGATCGTTCAGTCCGCCCCGAATCCTTTCAAATGCCGCTTCAATCCGCGCCCCGCGAATCTCCCCGTCACTCGCCACAAACGCTGCCGCATCGTCCTTGGCCGCCAGCACAATCTTGTCGTCCTTGAATGATCCGCTCGTGCCCTTGGACGAACTCAAGGTCAGGCTCAACGTGATATCGGTGCTGATTACAAAACTGGTGGCCTGGGCGGTGGTTGCGATCAGGCAACCGCCCAGAACCAGCAGGCGTAGCGATTGTGTGGTGGTCATGACGAACTCAAATCCATCGGAAACAAGCCGCGCACGCTATCAAGCCGTTCTTTGCCAGACTTTATGAACATTGCTAATGATTGTTAAAAACTGCATGAGCTTCGGTCATTTACCTGTGCGCACGCCCGATCCCGTGGGCGTGTTAACATCGCCGCTTTTGCACGATTGACCCGTTGAGAGCTGAGCACTGATGGCCACCAGATCCGTTGTACTCGATACCGAAACCACCGGCATGCCGGTGACCGACGGCCACCGGATTATCGAAATCGGTTGTGTCGAGTTGATCGGTCGGCGCCTGACCGGCCGGCATTTTCACGTTTACCTGCAACCGGACCGCGAGAGTGATGAAGGCGCCATCGGCGTTCACGGCATCACCAACGAATTCCTGGTGGGCAAGCCGCGCTTCACTGAAGTGGCTGATGAGTTTTTCGAATTCATCAAGGGCGCGCAGCTGATCATCCATAACGCGGCGTTCGACGTTGGCTTCATCAACAACGAATTCGCCCTGATGGGCCAGCACGATCGTGCGGACATCACGCAACACTGCTCGATCCTCGACACCCTGATGATGGCCCGGGAACGTCACCCGGGGCAGCGCAACAGCCTCGACGCCTTGTGCAAACGTTATGGCGTCGACAACTCCGGTCGTGAACTCCACGGCGCCTTGCTCGACTCCGAGATTCTCGCCGACGTTTACCTGACCATGACCGGCGGCCAGACCAGCCTGTCGCTGGCCGGCAATGCGTCCGACGGCAACGGGTCCGGCGAAGGGGCGGACAACTCCGCCACGGAGATCCGCCGTTTGCCGGCCGATCGCCAGCCAACCCGTATCATCCGCGCCAGTGAAGATGATTTGGCGCAACACATGGCCCGTCTGGAAGTCATCGCCAAATCCGCTGGTGCGCCATCGCTGTGGCAGCAACTGCTTGAGGCTGAAGCTCAGGCGTAAATCTCCAGATAGACATCGAATCTGTAGGAGCCGGCTTGCTGGCGATTGCGGTGGGGCAGTCGACACGTTCATTGCCTGAACGGACGCGATCGCCAGCAAGCCGGCTCCTACAGGGTTATGCGATCCACTGCTGATATCGATGACCCATTTCGGGGCATTGCACTCGCCACAAGCGCCTCAACCCTCTACCCTGAGGTTATTGGCAGGCTACGGACTGCCGCCTCAGGACACTGAGCCCCATGTATAAAGATTTGAGATTCCCGGTCTTGATCGTCCATCGCGACATCAAGACCGACACGGTTGCCGGTGATCGGGTGCGTGGCATCGCCCGGGAGCTGGAGCAGGAAGGTTTCAGCATTGTCTCGGCAATGGATTACACCGAGGGGCGGTTGGTCGCGTCGACCCATCATGGCCTCTCGTGCATGTTGATCGCCGCCGAAGACCCCAGCGCCAACTCCCATCTGTTGCAGAACATGGCCGAACTGATCGGCTTGGCGCGGGTGCGTGCACCGGATTTGCCGATTTTCGCGCTGGGCGAGCAGGTGACGCTGGAAAACGCCCCGGCCGATGCAATGGACGAGCTCAATCAGCTGCGCGGCATTCTCTATTTGTTCGAAGACACCGTGCCGTTTCTGGCGCGGCAGGTCGCGCGAGCTGCGCGCAAATACCTGGATGGCCTGCTGCCACCGTTCTTCAAGGCGTTGGTGCAACACACCGCCGACTCCAATTATTCCTGGCACACGCCGGGCCACGGTGGCGGCGTGGCCTATCACAAGAGCCCGGTGGGGCAGGCGTTTCACCAGTTTTTCGGGGAAAACACCCTGCGTTCGGACTTGTCGGTGTCGGTGCCGGAACTCGGTTCGCTGCTCGACCACACCGGCCCTCTGGCCGAGGCGGAAGCGCGAGCGGCGTGCAACTTTGGCGCCGATCACACCTTTTTCGTGATCAATGGCACCTCGACGGCCAACAAGATCGTCTGGCATTCGATGGTCGCCCGCGATGACCTGGTACTGGTAGACCGCAACTGCCACAAGTCGGTATTGCACTCGATCATCATGACCGGCGCGATTCCGTTGTACCTGTGCCCGGAACGCAACGAGCTGGGGATCATCGGCCCGATTCCGCTGAGTGAGTTCAGTCGCGAATCGATTCAGGCCAAGATCGACGCCAGCCCGTTGACCAAGGGCCGTGCGCCCAAGGTCAAACTGGCGGTGGTGACCAATTCGACCTACGACGGCCTCTGTTACAACGCCGAACTGATCAAGCAAAGCCTGGGCAACAGCGTCGAGGTGCTGCATTTCGATGAGGCCTGGTATGCCTATGCGGCGTTTCACGAATTTTTTGCCGGACGTTACGGCATGGGCACTGCGCGCAGTGCGGACAGCCCGCTGGTGTTCACCACCCATTCCACCCACAAACTGTTGGCGGCGTTCAGTCAGGCCTCGATGATTCACGTCCAGGACGGCGGTGCGCGGCAACTGGATCGCGACCGCTTCAACGAAGCGTTCATGATGCACATCTCCACGTCGCCGCAGTACAGCATCATCGCCTCTCTGGATGTGGCGTCGGCGATGATGGAAGGTCCGGCGGGTCGCTCGCTGTTGCAGGAGATGTTCGACGAAGCCCTGAGTTTCCGTCGGGCACTGGCGAATTTGCGTCAGCACATTGCCGCTGATGACTGGTGGTTCTCCATCTGGCAGCCACCGTCGGTGGAAGGCATCGAGCGCGTGGTGACGGAAGACTGGCTGCTGCAACCCGATGCCGACTGGCACGGTTTTGGCGGCGTGACCGATGACTACGTGCTGCTCGATCCGGTCAAGGTCACGCTGGTGATGCCGGGCCTTACCGCCGGTGGTGCGTTGAGCGAACGCGGGATTCCGGCGGCGGTGGTCAGCAAATTCCTCTGGGAGCGTGGGCTGGTGGTCGAGAAGACCGGGCTCTATTCATTTCTGGTGCTGTTCTCCATGGGCATCACCAAGGGCAAATGGAGCACGTTGCTGACCGAGTTGCTGGAGTTCAAGCGCAGTTATGACGCCAACGTCAGCCTCGTGACCTGCCTGCCCTGCGTGGCGCAGCAGGAAGGCGCGCGTTACAAGGGCATGGGGCTGCGCGATTTGTGCGATCAACTGCACGCCTGTTACCGCAGCAATGCCACGGCCAAACATCTCAAGCGCATGTACACCGTGTTGCCGGAAATCGCCATGAAGCCGGCTGACGCTTATGATCATCTGGTGCGTGGCGAGGTGGAAGCAGTGTCTATCGATGCACTGGACGGCCGCATCGCCGCGGTGATGTTGGTGCCGTACCCGCCGGGTATCCCGTTGATCATGCCCGGCGAACGTTTCACCGAGTCGACCCGCTCGATCATCGATTACCTGGCGTTTGCCCGCACGTTCGATAGCAGTTTCCCGGGGTTTGTCGTCGATGTGCACGGCTTGCAACACGAAGACGAGGGCAATGGACGGCATTACACCGTCGATTGCATCAAGGAGTGAGGACCTTTCCCAGTATGCAACCGGTCATGAATCCGAAATACCCAGGGCTGTCGATTCGCGTTGCCGACGATGGCTTTGCGGCTTACATCTGGGGCAGTGATTTCAGTTTTGAAGTCACGGCCTATGTCGCCGCCGAAATCGGCAAACCGATGGAGCAATGGGCGGTCACGTCAATCACCCCTTACCGCAAGTGCTATGGCATCGATCCCGAGGAATTCAGCAGTTTCCGCGACGCCGCCGACAGCGCGATTTTCATGGCCTATCTCGATGATGAGCCAGTGGGCCACCTGGTGGTCAGCACCAACTGGAACGGCTTTGCCCATATCGATGAGTTGGCGGTCCACGCGCCGGCCCGCCGGCATGGCGTAGCCAAGGCGCTGCTGGATGTGGCGCAGTTCTGGAGCCGCAAGAAAAAATTGCCGGGCATCATGCTAGAAACCCAGAACAACAATCTGGGCGCGTGTCGGCTGTATGAGCGCTGCGGTTATGTGATGGGGGGTGTCGATCATCTGCGCTATCGCGGCATCGACCCGAACACCGCCGAAATCGCATTGTTCTGGTATCGATTATTCGACAATCCGCTGGAAAGCCCGATCAGCTCGCCAACATCGCCACGGCTTGTTCCGTGACGATGTCCAGCAGAGCCTGAAGAGCGGGGGAAGGCTCGCCGTTCTTCAGGGTCAGGGCGTAGACGCTGATCGGCACGGCGGGCGCCAGCGGGCAGGCATCCAGGCCAGCGGATTTGGCCCCGAGCGCGGTGAACGGGTCGACAATCGCCAAGCCTTCACCGGCTTCGACCATGCTGCGCATCATCTGGTGAGTCTGAACCCGGGTGTGAATCACCGGGGCAGGGCGCAGGGCGTGCAGTTTGTTGTCGAGCGCCGGGCTCAGCGGATCATGACCTTCCAGGCCGACCATCGACTGCCCTGCCAGGTCTTGCAGCGAAATGTACTTTTGCTTCGGTTGCAGCCAGCCATGGGGGGCCAGCAGTTGGAGTTTGCCCTGGGCAATCACCTGGCAATGAACATCGGCGTGGTCGGGATCATGCAGGCTCAGGCCCAGATCGCTTTCGCGCAGCAGCAGGCTTCTGACGATGTCGCGGGTGGGTTGGCTCAGGAGGCTGCAAGGCACGTCGGGGAGACGCCGGCGCAACGCCGCGATGCTCTGTGGCAACAACTGTTGTGCCAGGGGCGGCGTGCAAATGATGCGAAGGGGTGGGGCCTGATATTGCTTGAGACTGCTGGCCAGTCGCAGGACCGGCTCGAGCGCATCGTAGACGTGGGCGATTTCGACCTGGAGCTCCCGCGCCTCGCGCGTGGCTTGCAAGCGTCCACGCACGCTGGAAAACAGCATGAAACCCAACTGACTCTCAGCGTCACGCAGAATGCCTTCGACCTCGGCCACTGACAGCTGCAGCCATTCGGCGGCGGTGCCAAGGTGACCGGTCTGCAGGAGCGCCTGGATCACTTCGATATGACGTAAACGCATGCGTGAAGTCCATGTTCAGCAGGTGAGGGAGTCAGTGGCTGAATCCTAACCCAAGTCCGCGCATAAGACTTCTGCTCATAACGCGAGGTTATGAGGCGACGCTGGCTTCGGGTTCACGAATGAGGGTGACGCCCGATTGCACCAGCAGAAACTCGTTCTCATCAAGCTTGTTGACGCGGTCGCCAATGGCCAGCTTGTAAGTGGTGACAGCGGTGAGGCCGTCTGCCGAAGGGGTGGATTCCTGGAACTCATGCACGGAATAGACACGGCCTTCCGCGTCTCTTGCATGGAACTGACTGACGAGTACTGCTGCCATCTGCTTAGAACCTCTGGAGATAAATCACTCAATTTGCGGTTCTGTAGACCGTGGTTGGGCGAGGTAAGTTTTCCTACAGGAAAAAAATAGTCAGGGGCGGCGTTTTTCAGTCGCCCACTGCTTGAATCGTCATCTATAACTACAAGCTCTTTCCTTCGGACAGTCGAGAATCTTCCATGAGCAATGTCTACACGATCGCCGTTCTGGTCGGCAGCTTGAGAAAGGAATCGATCAACCGCAAGGTGGCGTTGGCCCTGGCCGATCTGGCACCTGCAAATCTCAAGCTCAACATCGTCGAAATTGGCGACTTGCCGCTCTACAACGAAGACATCGATGGCGAATCACCGCCGGCAGCCTACAGCACTTTCCGGCAACAAGTGAGTTCATCCGACGCGTTGCTGTTCGTCACCCCGGAATACAACCGTTCGGTTCCTGCACCGTTGAAGAACGCAATCGACGTCGGTTCGCGTCCATATGGCAAGAGCGCCTGGGGTGGCAAACCGGGTGCGGTGATCAGCTGTTCACCGGGGGCTATCGGCGGGTTTGGCGCCAACCATCATTTGCGCCAGTCCATGGTGTTTCTCAATGTGCCTTGCATGCAACAACCGGAAGCCTACTTGAGCGGTGCCGGTTCGGCCTTCGATGAGGCGGGCAGATTGTCCGAGACGGTGAAGCCGTTTTTGCAGAGTTTCATCAATGCTTACGGGCAGTGGGTCGAGCAGCATAAGAAAGTCTGAAAACCACTTTGATAGCTGCTGCCGAATGCAGGCTCGGCAGCGGCGGCATCAAACAATCGTTTCCAGACTTTGCTTTACTGGATATTCGAAATTCCATATATTCACGCCTCGTTTGTCCGGAGGCGTTTTCCTGTATGTCCGAATCTCACAGTCCCGTCGATGTTTTCAAGGCCCTGGCCGATGACACGCGCAGCCGTATCGCGCTGTTGATCGCCCGCGAAGGCGAGTTGTGCGTGTGCGAGTTGACCGCCGGGCTGGACTTGAGTCAGCCGAAAATTTCCCGTCACCTGGCGCTCTTGCGCAGTAATGGCCTGTTGGCGGACCGCCGTCAGGGACAATGGGTGTTCTATCGCCTGCACCCGGACCTGGCGCCTTGGGTCGTCACTCTGCTGCACGGCGCGCTGGCTGAACATCAAGGCTGGCTGGCTGCCGATGTCGCACGCCTTCAAGCCATGACCGATCGACCTGTACGTTGCTGTTAATCCCTGATTTCTGTTGAAGGCTGCTTTGCATGCTCATTGCGTCGTTGATTTTCCTGCTGACCATCACCCTGGTGATCTGGCAACCCAAAGGCCTCGGTGTCGGTTGGAGTGCGGTGTTCGGCGCCGTGCTGGCGCTGATTTTCGGTGTGGTGCACCTCAGTGATATTCCGCTGGTGTGGCAGATCATCTGGAACGCCACCGGCACTTTTGTCGCGCTGATCATCATCAGCCTGTTGCTGGATGAGGCGGGGTTCTTTGCCTGGGCGGCACTGCATGTCGCGCGGTGGGGACGGGGCAGTGGGCGCAAGTTGTTTGCCTATATGGTGCTGCTCGGCGCGCTGGTCTCTGCCTTGTTTGCCAATGACGGGGCGGCGCTGATCCTCACGCCCATCGTGATTTCCATGCTGCTGGCGTTGCGCTTTTCCCCGGCGGCGACCCTGGCGTTCGTGATGGGCGCCGGGTTTATTGCCGACACTGCCAGCCTGCCGCTGGTGGTATCGAACCTGGTGAACATCGTTTCCGCCGACTTCTTCCACATCGGCTTCAATCGCTACGCGGCGGTGATGGTTCCGGTCAACCTGGTGAGCGTTGCGGCGACACTGGCGGTGTTGATGTGGTTTTTCCGGCGCGACATTCCCAAGGATTACGACCCTGAGCAACTGGAACATCCGTCCAGTGCGATCCACGACAAGGCGACGTTTTATGCCGGTTGGGCGGTGTTGCTGATCCTGCTGATCGGGTGTTTTGCGCTGGAACCGCTGGGTATTCCCATCAGCGCCATTTCGGCGGTGTGCGCGGCGTTGCTGCTGGCCATTGCTGCCCGAGGCCACAAGATTTCCACGCGCAAGGTGCTGAAAGAAGCGCCATGGCAGATCGTGATTTTCTCGCTGGGCATGTATCTGGTGGTCTACGGCCTGCGTAACGCCGGGCTCACCGGGTATCTGGCGGGTTGGCTGGACGGTTTTGCCGGTTACGGCGTCTGGGGCGCGGCCATGGGCACGGGTGTGTTGACGGCGCTGTTGTCGTCGATCATGAATAACCTGCCGACGGTGCTGATTGGTCTGCTGTCGATTGACGCGAGTCAGGCGAGCGGAGTGGTTAAGGAGGCGATGATCTACGCCAACGTGATCGGCAGTGACCTGGGGCCGAAGATTACGCCGATTGGCAGCCTGGCGACGTTGTTGTGGCTGCATGTGCTGGAGCGCAAGAGCATTCGGATCGGCTGGGGGTATTACTTCAAGGTCGGGATTGTGTTGACGGTGCCGGTGTTGTTGGTGACGTTGGCGGCGTTGGCTGTGCGATTGTCCGTTTAGACCGCGTCGACCCATTCGCGGGCAAGCCTCGCTCCTACAGGGGATCACATATCCCTGTAGGAGCGAGGCTTGCCCGCGAAGAGGCCGGTCCAGCCACTACAAAACTAACCACTGCCCGGCACATTCGGCCAAAGGTCCGCCACCAGAAACAACCGCTCCGCTTCCTCCCACTCCCCATTGGCATTCTCGATCAACCGTACCAACAACTGCGCCGGCGCCAGCGGTTCCAGATCGCTCAGCCACGCTTGCAGCTGTTGCGTGCTCCAGGTCTGCTCGGCCGGGTAGTGCGCCGGCGCCAGCCAGGCATGGCGGGGCAGGGGTTGCCAGCGACCGAACGGGCGCTGCGTGACAAAATCATTCCAGTCCTTTTGATGCAGCCAGCTACCGCGCAGATGTTGCGGGTGCGCACCGCTCGGGGCTTCGGATTGCCCCGGCCACGGGTACAGCAGATAGCCGCCCAGCCACAAATGCGCACTGAATTGCTGGATGTCCAGCGCCGCCAGGACCTCGCGGCTCTCCGGTCGCGCGGAAATCGGCAGTTGATGCTGGCTCAGGTGCGCCAGTTTGCGGTCCAGCCGATCATGGCAGCCCGGCCCCAGCCATTGCGCGGTGTTATGCCCCGCGCCATTTTGCGGGCCGAGGTAAAGCTTGATCGCCAGTTCCAGGTGATGCACGCCGTCGCGATCGCGCAGCAGCATGTCCAGTTCGCCCAGCGTGTGGCCTTCGCGACGGATTGGCATGTTCGCGGCAATCAGATCGATGCCCGGTGCATGGCGCACCGCGTATTGCCACAGCCGTTCGTAATACAGACCCAGGCGCCGGGTCCGGGCCTGGGCCAGCCAGTGCAGCAAGTCATAGCTGTCGTGATCCAGTTGCCGTAGCCAGAGTTCCAGCCGTTCCGGCGCCTGCACCCAGTCACTGCCGGCCAGTGGATGACGTTGCGGCCACGGCGTGACCTCCAGCATCGGCGGCGCGAGGATGACCCAGGCCAGGTCGCGGACCTCGGGGTGGCGCAACTGGTGGGGTAACTGCAGCAAATCGGGAAATAGGATCATCTTGCGAGCATAGCCCTAAACCTGAGTGCGCCCTTGTGGCTGAAAGGATTTTGTCTATCCCGCGCTTTCGCCCATAATCGTGGTTTTCGCCGTCGCAAACCGTAGGGGCACCATGGAGCAATTTCGTAATATCGGCATCATCGGTCGCCTGGGCAGTTCGCAGGTGCTGGATACCGTCCGCCGACTGAAACGGTTTCTGCTCGATCGTCACCTGCACGTGATCCTCGAAGACACCATTGCTGAAGTCCTGCCAGGTCATGGCCTGCAAACTTCGTCGCGCAAGATGCTCGGTGAAGTCTGTGACATGGTGATTGTGGTCGGCGGTGACGGCAGCCTGCTTGGCGCCGCACGCGCACTGGCCCGACACAATATTCCGGTGCTCGGCATCAACCGTGGCAGCCTCGGTTTCCTGACCGATATTCGCCCCGATGAACTGGAAGTCAAAGTCGCCGAAGTACTCGACGGCCACTATCTGGTGGAAAACCGCTTCCTGCTGCAAGCCGAAGTCCGCCGCCACGCCGAGGCCATTGGCCAGGGCGATGCGCTGAACGATGTGGTGCTGCACCCCGGCAAATCGACGCGCATGATCGAGTTCGAGTTGTACATCGATGGCCAGTTTGTCTGCAGCCAGAAGGCCGACGGCCTGATCGTCTCCACGCCGACCGGCTCGACCGCGTACGCGCTGTCGGCGGGCGGCCCGATCATGCACCCCAAACTTGACGCTATTGTGATTGTGCCGATGTACCCCCATACCTTGTCGGGTAGACCGATTGTGGTCGATGGCAACAGTGAGCTGAAAATCGTCGTGTCCAAGGATATGCAGATCTACCCGCAAGTCTCCTGTGACGGGCAGAACCACTTCACCTGCGCGCCGGGTGACACCATCACCGTGAGCAAGAAAGCGCAGAAGCTGCGGCTGATTCATCCGCTTGACCACAATTACTACGAAGTCTGCCGGACCAAACTCGGCTGGGGCAGCAAGTTGGGGGGTGGAGGCGACTGATGCTCGATCCCGCGCGAAGTTATGACCTTATCGGTGACGTGCACGGTTGCGCCCTGACCCTTGAGCACTTGCTCGACCTGCTCGGTTATCACAAACAGGCCGGCGTCTGGCGGCATCCGTCGCGCATGGCGGTGTTCGTCGGTGACATCATCGACCGCGGCCCGCGGATTCGCGAGGCGCTGCACATCGTCCACGACATGGTCGAGGCCGGCCAGGCGTTGTGCATCATGGGCAACCATGAATTCAACGCACTCGGCTGGAGCACGCCAGCGCCGCCGGGCAGCGGCAAGCAATTCGTCCGTGAACACACGCCGCGTCATGCGCGCCTGCTGGGTGAAACCCTGACCCAGTTTGAAGACCATCCCGCCGACTGGCATGACTTCCAGCAATGGTTCTACGAACTGCCGCTGTTTGTGGATGCCGGGCGTTTTCGCGTGGTCCATGCCTGCTGGGATTCGGGCCTGATCGAGCCGCTGCGCGCGCTGTTTTCCGATGGTTGCGTCGATGAACATTTCCTCCAGGCCTCGGCCGTGCCGGGCAGTTTTGCCTGCACCGTGTTCGACCGTTTGCTGCGTGGCACCGACATGCGCTTGCCTGACGGGTTGACCATGACCAGCGGCGATGGCCTGACGCGCTCGTTCTTCCGCACCAAATTCTGGGAAGACGACCCGCAAACCTACGGAGACATCGTGTTCCAACCTGACGCTTTACCGGAACCCGTGGCCCGGACGCCGCTGTCGTCCACCGAGAAAAACACCTTGCTGCGCTATGGCGTTGACGAGCCCTTGTTGTTCGTCGGCCACTACTGGCGCAGCGGCAAACCGGCGCCGATCCGCCCGAACCTGGCCTGCCTGGATTACAGCGCGGTGCTTTACGGCAAGCTGGTCGCCTATCGACTGGATCAGGAAACCCGGCTCGATCCGCACAAATTCGTCTGGGTCGACGTCGAACGGCCGGAGGCACTGCGATGAGCGCCGTGGCCGTTTTACGCCTGCCACTGGCGGTGGATCTGAGCGGGTTCGTCAAACTGCTGCAACGCATGCAGGTGCCGCATCGGGTCAGCGAAGAGCAGGGCGAGCAGGTGCTGTGGGTGCCCGCCAATATCAGTGAAGACGTGCGTGCGTTGTACGAGCGTTTTCCGGCGGGTGATCCCGATCAGCAACTGGACATCCCGGTGGCGATAACCACGAAGCGTCCCGGTTTCGTCGAGCAATTGCGCCACGCCAAAGCGACGGCGGCGGTGCTGCTGCTGAGCCTGATCGTCGGTGCGGTGACGCTGCTGGGCGAAAACCTCGACACGATGCGCTGGTTGACCTTCCTCGATTTCCGGGTGGTCGGCGAATACATCCATTTCACGCCATTGGCCGACAGCCTGGCAGCGGGGCAGTGGTGGCGTCTGGTGACGCCGATGCTGATCCACTTCGGCATCCTCCACCTGGCCATGAACGGCATGTGGTATTGGGAACTGGGGCGCCGCATTGAGTCGCGTCAAGGCGGCATCAACCTGATCGGCCTGACCCTGTTGTTCGCCCTGGTGTCGAACTACGCGCAGTTTTATTTCAGCGGCCCGACCTTGTTTGGCGGGTTGTCCGGCGTGTTGTATGGCCTGCTCGGGCATTGCTGGATCTTTCAGCTCCTGTCGCCAAGCCGCGCTTATCGCCTGCCTCGCGGGGTGCTGGTGATGATGCTGGTGTGGCTGCTGCTGTGCCTGTCCGGGCTGGTCTCGATGATCGGCTTCGGTGAAATCGCCAACGCCGCCCACGTCGGCGGGTTACTCATCGGATGCTTCACCGGTTTGTTGGGTGGTTTGTACAACCGCCGTAAACTGGCCGCCTAAAAAAGTTATGTAAGTTCGGAGACCTTGATGTCCTCTTTTAACGAAATGATCAAAAACATCACCCCCGATATCTACCAGAGCCTGAAACTGGCGGTGGAAATCGGCAAATGGTCCGACGGTGGCAAACTCACCGCCGAGCAACGCGAACTGTCGCTGCAAGCGATGATCGCCTGGGAAATCCAGAACCTGCCCGAAGACCAGCGCACCGGTTACATGGGCGTGCAGGAATGTGGCTCGAAGTCGATTGAAGTGCCGAATATCCTGTTCAAGTCGGATGCCATCCATTGATCGAGATTGGCCGCGGTGCAATCAGTAAAATGTCGGCCCGCCTGGACGGGGCCGACGTGCAGTACGCGTTTCGTCTGGACGATGTCGAAGTGCCGGTCAACCCGTTGATCGGCACCACGGTACGCCTGGAATACCTGGGGGCGATCCACTGCTGCCATTGCGGACGCAAGACCAAAACCAGTTTCAGCCAGGGTTACTGCTACCCGTGCATGACCAAACTGGCGCAGTGCGATGTCTGCATCATGAGCCCGGAGCGCTGCCACTACGACGCCGGCACCTGCCGTGAGCCGGAGTGGGGCGAGAAGTTCTGCATGACCGATCACATCGTGTATCTGTCGAACTCGTCCGGGGTCAAAGTCGGGATTACTCGCGCGACCCAACTGCCGACGCGCTGGATCGACCAGGGCGCTCGTCAGGCGTTGCCGATCATGCGTGTTGCGACCCGTCAGCAGTCAGGCTTCGTCGAAGACCTGTTCCGCAGTCAGGTGGCGGACAAGACCAACTGGCGTGCTTTACTCAAGGGCGAAGCGGTTTCGGTGGACCTGGCCGAAGTTCGCGATCAGCTGTTTGAAAGCTGCGCCGAAGGCCTGCAAACCTTGCAGGAACGATTTGGTCTGCAGGCGATCCAGACTATTAGCGATGTCGAGCCGCTGGAAATCCGTTATCCGGTGGAGCAATACCCGGCCAAAATCGTCAGCTTCAACCTGGACAAGAACCCGATTGCCGAAGGCACGCTGCTGGGAATCAAGGGCCAGTACCTGATCTTCGACACCGGCGTGATCAATATTCGTAAATACACGGCTTATCAGCTCGCCGTGCATCAGTAAGGACTCCAGCATGCGCACCGAACAACCGAAGATGATCTATTTGAAAGACTATCAGGCGCCTGAGTACCTGATCGACGAGACGCACCTGACCTTCGAGTTGTTCGAGGACCACAGCCTGGTCCATGCGCAACTGGTGATGCGCCGCAACCCTGAGCGTGGCCCGGGCCTGCCGCCGCTGGTGCTGGACGGTCAGCAACTCGATCTGCTGTCGGTGACCCTGGCCGACCGCGAACTGACAGCTGCCGACTATCAGTTGACCGAGAACCATCTGACGCTGCATCCGACCAGCACCAGCTTCACGGTCGACACCAGCGTCCGCATTCACCCGGAAACCAACACCGCGCTGGAAGGCCTGTACAAGTCCGGCACGATGTTCTGCACCCAGTGCGAGGCCGAAGGCTTCCGCAAGATCACCTATTACCTCGACCGCCCGGACGTGATGAGCACGTTCACCACCACGGTTGTCGCGGAACAGCACAGCTACCCGGTGCTGTTGTCCAACGGCAACCCGATTGCCAGCGGTCCTGGCGAAGACGGCCGTCATTGGGCGACCTGGGAAGACCCGTTCAAGAAACCGGCGTACCTGTTCGCACTGGTGGCCGGTGATTTGTGGTGCGTTGAAGACACCTTCACCACCATGACCGAGCGCAACGTGGCGCTGCGCATCTACGTCGAGCCGGAAAACATCGACAAGTGCCAGCACGCCATGAACAGCCTGAAGAAGTCCATGCGCTGGGACGAAGAGGTTTACGGTCGTGAATACGACCTGGACATCTTCATGATCGTTGCGGTCAACGACTTCAACATGGGCGCCATGGAGAACAAGGGCCTCAACATCTTCAACTCCAGCGCTGTGCTGGCACGCGCCGAAACCGCGACCGACGCCGCGCATCAGCGTGTCGAAGCGATCGTCGCTCACGAATACTTCCACAACTGGTCGGGCAACCGCGTGACCTGCCGCGACTGGTTCCAGTTGTCGCTGAAGGAAGGCTTCACCGTGTTCCGCGATTCCGGTTTCTCCGCCGACATGAACTCGGCCACCGTGAAACGCATCCAGGACGTGGCTTACCTGCGTACTCATCAGTTCGCCGAAGACGCAGGTCCCATGGCCCACGCCGTGCGCCCGGACAGCTTCATCGAGATTTCCAACTTCTACACCCTGACCGTGTACGAAAAGGGCTCGGAAGTGGTCGGCATGATCCACACCTTGCTTGGCGCCGACGGTTTCCGTAAAGGCAGCGACCTGTATTTCGAGCGCCATGACGGCCAGGCCGTGACCTGCGATGACTTCATCAAGGCCATGGAAGATGCCAACGGTGTCGACCTGACCCAGTTCAAACGCTGGTACAGCCAGGCTGGCACGCCGCGTCTGGCGGTGAGCGAGTCCTACGACGCTGCAGCGAAAACCTACAGCCTGACGTTCCGTCAAAGCTGCCCGGCGACCCCGGACAAGGTTGAAAAACTGCCGTTTGTGATCCCGGTTGAATTGGGCCTGCTGGACTCCAAAGGCGCGCCTGTTGCCTTGCGCCTGTCCGGCGAAGCCAGCGCCCAGGGCACCTCGCGTGTCATTTCGGTGACCGAAGCCGAACAGACCTTCACCTTCGTCGATATCGCTGAGCAACCGCTGCCTTCGTTGCTGCGCGGCTTCTCGGCACCGGTGAAACTGAGCTTCCCGTACAACCGCGACCAACTGATGTTCCTGATGCAACACGACAGCGACGGTTTCAACCGCTGGGATGCCGGTCAGCAGTTGTCGGTGCAAGTGCTGCAAGAGCTGATCGCCCAGCAGCAGAAGGGTGAGAAACTGGTGCTGGATCAGCGCCTGATTTCGGCCTTGCGCACGGTGCTGTCGGATGAGACGCTGGATCAGGCGATGGTCGCCGAAATGCTCTCGCTGCCGGGTGAGGCGTATCTGACCGAGATCAGCGAAGTGGCTGATGTTGATGCCATCCACATCGCTCGCGAGTTTGCCCGCAAGGCATTGGCAGACGGTTTGTTCGAGGCGTTGTGGTCGCGTTACCAGGCCAACCGCGCTCTGTCGAAACAAACCCCGTACATTGCCGAAGCCGAGCACTTTGCCCGTCGCGCCTTGCAGAACATTGCGCTGTCGTACCTGATGCTCAGTGGTCAATCGCAAGTAATGGCGGCGACGCTTGAGCAGTTCGAGACCAGCGACAACATGACCGAGCGCCTGACGGCATTGGCGGTGTTGGTGAATTCGCCGTTCGAAGAAGAAAAAGTCCTGGCGCTGGCCGGTTTTGCCGAGCACTTCAAGGACAATCCGCTGGTCATGGATCAATGGTTCAGCGTTCAGGCGGGCAGTACGTTGCCGGGTGGGCTGGAGCGGGTGCGTCAGTTGATGCAGCATCCGGCGTTCAACATCAAGAACCCGAACAAGGTGCGGGCGCTGGTCGGTGCGTTTGCCGGGCAGAACCTGATCAACTTCCATGCGGCGGATGGTTCGGGGTATCGCTTTCTGGCGGATCTGGTCATCGAACTGAACGGGTTCAACCCGCAGATTGCTTCTCGCCAATTGGCGCCGCTGACGCGCTGGCGCAAATACGACGATGCTCGTCAGGCGTTGATGAAAGGGGAGCTGGAGCGGATTCGTGCTTCGGGTCAACTGTCCAGCGATGTGTTTGAAGTGGTCAGCAAAAGCCTGGCCTGAGTTTGGCGTTGGAACCTGTAGGAGCGAGGCTTGCCCGCGAAGGTTGTGTGTCGGGCGCGTTTTTTGATGGTGTGCATATCCATTGCTGCGGTAACGGCTGCTTATGGTTTCGCCCTTACGGCGAGTCCCTTTTCCAAACGCCGAAAAGGAACCAAAAGGCTTTGCCCCTGACGTACGGTGGCTCGCTAATGCTCGCCATGCCCTCGCTCCGGTCCTGCTCCGTGGGCCCGCCGCCATCGGCCATCCCTGGCCGGGGGCGGCTAACCCGGCATCCATGCCGGGTTGCCCACTGCGCAGAACCTCCACTCGGCCTCCCGACGGGGCAGATCAAAATCAAAAACCAAGCAAAAGCAAAAGCGAGGCGGCCTGCCAGCCGACCTGGCTCTTTGATCGCACGCATCCCCCTGTAGGAGCCGGCTTGCTGGCGATGGCGTCCGTTCAGGCGATACATGTGTCGCTGACCCACCGCTATCGTCGGAACGCCGCCCGCAGCAAGCCGGCTTCTACACGGGGATTGGGTTCACACGATTCAAAATTGTAGGAGCCAGCTTGCTGGCGATGGACGTCAACGATAACGCGTGCTGCCTGAATGAACGCGTCGCCCAGACGTTTTTCGCCGGCAAGCCGGCTCCTACAGGGAACCCCATACGCTTTTGCTTTTCACCACTCATCAGGCCGAGCGTTAGCTCGCCTTCCGCTTTTGATCTGAGCGCCCCCTCGAGAGGCCGAGCGCAGGTTCTGCGCAGTGGGCAACCCGGCATGGATGCCGGGTTAGCCGCCCCCGGCCATGGATGGCCGATGGCGGCGGGCCCACGGAGCAGGA
>Ga0207976_100124_pt1 | contig 67926 bp, 53 predicted proteins | sample LakWasMe94_HOW11_2_FD_183916 | JGI IMG/M metagenome (GOLD analysis project Ga0207976, IMG submission 183916) | Freshwater sediment methanotrophic microbial communities from Lake Washington under simulated oxygen tension - Sediment Metagenome... | ecosystem: Environmental > Aquatic > Freshwater >...
TGGATGGCGTTGAGGGACATTGCCTACTCCTTGGCCGATGGCTCGGCATGTGTGTTGGAGTTGGCTGTCCCGGGTTCGTTCGGTGTAGTCTGAGGTAAGTCGCTAATCAGGCAGTTTTGTCGATAATCCAGGTTTTGCCCGGGCCCCGGCCCCTTGCCATGAACGCGCTCCAATCCTTGCCTATCTCGCTGCAAACCGTGCTGCTGCTGGTCGCCAGCAATGTCTTCATGACCTTTGCCTGGTATGGACACCTGAAAAACCTGGCGTCCTCGCCCTGGTACACGGCGGCGCTGGTCAGCTGGGGTATTGCCCTGTTCGAGTACCTGCTGCAGGTGCCTGCCAATCGGATCGGTTTCACCCAGTTCAACGTGGGGCAGCTCAAGATCATGCAGGAGGTGATCACGCTGGCCGTGTTCGTGCCGTTTGCGGTGTTCTACATGGGGCAGCCTTTGAAGTGGGACTATCTCTGGGCCGGGCTGTGCCTGGTGGGGGCGGTGTACTTCATTTTTCGTAGCGCCTGAGCCGTGGGCGCGCACCGGGGCCCTGCCCGGGTGCATGACCGCATGACGCGCAGGCATCGGCCGGTGCGGGGCGGACGGTTAAACTCCCCGGGTCACGAAGCAGTCATGGTTTTGTCATGACTTGGCCCTCTTTTAAAATTCGATCCCGTTCCAGGAGTTCCCATGCTGTTTGCCAAGCTGTTGCCACGCGAAGGCAATTTTTTCGAAATGTTCAACCAGCATGCGGACCGCATCGTCGAGGCCGCCCGGGCCTTCTCGCAGCTGGTAGCGAACTACAGTGACCCGCACCTGCGGGACAAATACAACCAGGATGTGGACAACGCCGAACGCGCTGCCGACCGCGTGACGCACGAGGTGAACAAGGCCATCCACAAGACCTTCATCACCCCCATCGACCGTGAGCAGATCCACACGCTGATCAACACCATGGACGACGTGGCCGACCTGATCCAGGACTCGGCCGAGACCATGGCGCTGTACGACGTGCGCCACATGACGGAAGAGATCACGCGCCTCACGGACCTGAGCCTCAAGTGCTGCGAGCGCTTGCGCGACGCCGTGAAGCTGCTGGACAAGATCGCCGACCCGGCCATCGCCGAAGCTGCGCTCAAGACCTGCGAAGAGATCGACAAGCTCGAATCCGACGCCGACCGCGTGATGCGCAGCGCCATGAGCAAACTCTTCCGCGAGGAGCCCGATGTGCGCGAGGTCATCAAACTCAAGGCCATCTACGAGTTGCTGGAGACGATCACCGACAAGTGCGAGGACGTGGCCAACTGCATCGAGGGCATCGTCCTCGAAAACTCCTGATCCGCACAGGCTGACCAGCATGGAAACCGTACAGACGGCCCTCTGGGTTGTGGTCCTGCTCGTGGCGCTCGCGATCCTGTTCGACTTCATGAACGGGTTCCACGATGCGGCCAATTCGATCGCTACCGTGGTCTCCACCGGCGTGCTCAAGCCCGCGCAGGCGGTGCTGTTCGCGGCGTTCTTCAACTTCGTGGCGATCTTCATCTTCCATCTGAGTGTGGCGGCCACCGTGGGCAAGGGCATCGTCCAGCCCGGGGTGGTCGATACCCACGTGGTGTTCGGCGCCCTGGTGGGTGCCATCACCTGGAACGTGATCACCTGGTACTACGGCATCCCCAGCAGCTCCTCGCATGCGCTGATCGGCGGCATTGTGGGCGCGGTGATCGCCAAGGCGGGCGCCAGCGCGCTGATCTCGGCGGGCATCCTCAAGACCGTGGCCTTCATCTTTGTCTCGCCGCTGCTGGGCTTTGCGCTGGGGTCGCTCATGATGGTGGCGGTGGCCTGGATCTTCCGGCGCACCCGGCCCAGCAAGGTGGACAAGTGGTTCCGGCGGCTGCAGCTGTTGTCTGCGGGCGCCTACAGCCTGGGCCACGGCGGCAACGATGCGCAAAAGACCATCGGCATCATCTGGCTGCTGCTGATCGCCACCGGGTATGCGTCGGCGTCCGATGCCTCGCCGCCCACCTGGACCATCGTGAGCTGCTACGTGGCCATCGGCCTCGGGACCATGTTCGGTGGCTGGCGCATCGTGAAGACCATGGGTCAGAAGATCACCAAGCTCAAGCCCGTGGGCGGCTTCTGCGCCGAGACGGGCGGGGCGCTCACGCTGTTCCTGGCGACCACACTGGGCATTCCGGTCTCGACCACCCACACCATCACCGGTGCCATTGTGGGCGTGGGCTCGACCCAGCGTGCCAGCGCCGTGCGCTGGGGCGTGGCGGGCAACATCATCTGGGCCTGGATTCTGACCATTCCCGCCAGCGCCTTTGTGGCCGCCGTGGCGTACTGGATCAGCCTGCAGCTCTTCTGAGGACGGCTCACGTGCTCTGAAGGCTGGCCGCTGGCATCAACTGGCGGCCGCCCGCTTGAAAACAACCAAGGCTCCGGCAGATGCGCATCTGCCGGGGCCTTGGTGTTTGGGGGCGTGGCCTTTGGGTGGGGCCTGCTCTTACTGCGAGATCTTGCGCGCTTCCTCGATCTGGTATTCGAAATACCGCTGAAAGCTGAATGCGAGGCTGGCCATCAGCACTGTGGTGCCGATCAGCAGCGACACCACGATGGCGCCGATGGTGATCCACCGGGTCTGTCCGGGCGCGGCATCTGCGGGTGCGCCGGGGTTGTAGCGGGCGTTCCAGACCTCTGGCGTGGTCAGTGCATACAGGATGGCGCGCAGCGCGCAGCCGGCGATGGTGAAGCCCAGCAGGGGTATCAGCATCCAGCTGGTGTGGTCGTCCTGCCCCAACTGCTGCACCCGCTGTATGCCGTAGATGCCCAGGGCGGTCGGGATGGGGAGCAGCCAGCCCAGCATGTCGGAGAGGCCATGCAGGTAGAAGCGGTGCAGGCCCAATGGCCCCCCCACGAAGGCGAGCCAGGCCGCCACAGTCTTGTTTTTCATGCGGTGTGTCACTCGGGTGATGTGGTGTCGCCTGCGCCCAGGGTCTTTTCCATGAGCACGATGTCGCGCCAGGCGCCGAACTTCCAGCCCACCGAGCGCATGGTGCCCACATCGGTGAACCCGAGCGCCCGGTGCACGCCGATGGAGCCCGCGTTGGCCGAGTCGCCAATCACGGCCAGCAGCTTGCGCACGCCCGCCGCTTCGGCCTGCGTGGCCAGCTCGGCCAGCAGCTGGCGGCCCAGGCCCATGCCACGGGCACTGTCGGCCACGTAGATCGAATCCTCGGCCGAGAAGCGGTAAGCCGGGCGCGGCTTGAACCAGTTGGCATAGGCAAAGCCCAGCACCTGCCCATCCTGTTCGGCCACCAGCCAGGGCAGGCCGCGCGCCAGCACGTCGGCGCGGCGGCCTGCCATGTCGGCTTCGGAGGGCGGATCGATCTCGAAGGTGCCCGTGCCGTGGAGCACATGGTGTTGGTAAATGGCGGTAATGGCGGGGATATCGCGGTCGGTGCTGGGACGGATGGTGGGCATTGGAACAAATGGATATAATCGCGGGCTTTGCAGCGTGTCGCTGGCCGGGTGGCCATGTCGCGTGTCTCAAGCGTTGCGAATATGGTTGCGAACACTGTGGCTTTCGGCAAATGTTGCCGGAGTTCACCACCCGAAGGATAAATCATGGTCGTCATTCGACTCTCCCGCGGCGGCTCCAAGGGCCGTCCTTTCTTCAACATCGTCGTTGCTGACAAGCGCGTGCGCCGTGATGGCCGCTTCATCGAGCGCATCGGCTTCTACAACCCCACCGCCAAGGAATCTGAAGAAGGCCTGCGCATCGTGCAAGACCGTCTGGCTTACTGGGTGGGCGTTGGCGCCCAGTCCTCCCCCACGGTGGACCGCCTGATCAAGCAAGCCGCCAAGAAGGCTGCTTAAAGCTCCCTGAAAAGGGCGGGTTCCGTCGGCTGGTCTGGCGGAACCCGCCCTTTTCTCATTCTGGATTCACTGCCATGGCCACCACACCGTTGACCCTCGAACCCGCAGAACTGCCTGCCGACGCCGTTGAAGTGGGGCGCATCGCAGATGCCTGGGGCATCAAGGGCTGGTTCAAGGTGCTGTCGCACAGCAGCAATCCCGAGGCGCTTTTTTCGTCCAAACGCTGGTATTTGCAGCCCTCCGAGCGTGGTGCCAAGACCTTCAGCGGCACCGTGCTGTTGCCCATCCGCCAGGCCAAGGATCATTCGGACTCCGTGGTGGCCTGGGCGCAGGGCATTGATGACCGCAATGGTGCTGAGGCGTTGCGCGGTGCGCGGATTTTTGTGCCGCGATCCAGTTTTCCGTCCACCTCCGAAGACGAGTACTACTGGGTCGATCTGATCGGTCTGTCGGTCTTCAACCGTGAAGGTGTGGCGCTGGGCGAGGTGCGCGAGTTGATGTCCACCGGTCCCCAGACCGTGCTGGTGCTGGCCTATGAGCAGGACGGCAAGGCACAGGAGCGCATGATTCCGTTTGTCTCGGCCTTCGTGGACAAGGTGGATCTGGCCGAAAAACGCATCACCGTGGACTGGCAGCCCGACTACTGACCGCGCCGTCACGACCCGCGCCCTATGCGCTTTGACATCATCACCCTCTTTCCCGAGCTGTTCGCGCCCTTCCTGGCGAGCGGTGTGACCCGGCGCGCCTATGCCAGTGGCCAGGTCGATGTGCGCCTGTGGAACCCACGCGACTACGCCGACGGCAACTACCGCCGGGTGGATGACCGCCCGTTTGGCGGTGGCCCGGGCATGGTGATGATGGCCGAGCCCTTGGCGCGGTGTCTTGCGGCCATCCGGGCAGGGCGTGGTGAGCCCGAGGGCGGCGAGGCGCCGCTGGTTCTTTTTTCTCCCATTGGCGAGTCGCTGAACCACGCCGCCGTGGAGCGCTGGTCTGCCAGCGAGGGGGCCGTGTTGCTGTGTGGACGCTATGAAGGCATAGACCAGCGGTTCATTGACACCCATGTGAATGTTCAGATGAGCCTGGGCGACTTCGTGCTCTCGGGCGGCGAGATTGCCGCCATGGCGCTGCTGGACGCCGTGGCGCGCCTGCAGCCCGGGGTGCTCAACGACGAGGGCAGCCACCAGCTCGACAGCTTCAATCCCGCGCTCGATGGCCTGCTGGACTGCCCGCATTACACGCGGCCCGAAGAGTGGGCAGGGCAGCAGGTGCCAGCGGCCCTCATGTCGGGTCACCATGCGCAGATCGAGCGCTGGCGGCGTGATCAGCGCCTGGCCACCACGGCCCGCCACCGGCCTGATCTCATCGATGCCGCGCGCAAAGCGGGGCGTTTGGCACCCGCCGATGAAGCCGTATTGGCCAAGCTCGGCTGAATTGCTATAATCAAAGGCTTTTCGATCCTCTGGCCGGCCGTTTTGACTGGGAGTTCTCCCGCAAAACACTGAGACGTCAATCCCGACGCAGCCATTTTTGGCGCGGACAAGATCACTAGGAAACTCACATGAACCTGATCCAGACCCTGGAAGCGGAAGAAATTGCCCGCTTGAACAAGACCATCCCCGAATTCGCCCCTGGTGACACCGTCATCGTGAGCGTGAACGTGGTGGAAGGTACCCGCAAGCGTGTGCAGGCTTACGAAGGCGTGGTGATTGCCAAGCGCAATCGCGGCCTGAACAGCGGCTTCACCGTGCGCAAGATCTCCAGCGGCGAAGGCGTGGAGCGTACGTTCCAGACCTACAGCCCGCTGATCGCCAGCATCGAAGTCAAGCGCCGCGGTGATGTGCGCCGTGCCAAGCTGTACTACCTGCGTGACCGCAGCGGCAAGTCGGCACGTATCAAGGAAAAGCTGCCTTCGCGCGTCAAGGCTGCTGCTACCGCCGCTTAATTCAAGCAAGGCGAGGGCCTCTCCTGACAAGCCGCTACAGCATCTGCCTGTAGCGGCTTTTTGTTTTTTGGTCCGTGGAACCTGCTTTTTGTGAATCCTTCTTCTCCTCCTGCTGTTTCATCGGTCATTGCGCCTCTGTCGAGCCTGCCCGACTTTGACCCCCGCATGGTGCCGGTGGTCGGGGTGGATGCGCACCTGCCCGCCGTGCCCCTGGCTGTGCAGACGCCCGATGCGCTGCGTGCGCGTTTTGCACAGCCACCCCAGTGGGAGCCGGAGGTGGTGCTGGAAAAGAAGTTCATGAACCGCGAGCCAGCCCACGCGTCCGTGTTGCTGGCGATCGTGTTGCGCGAGCAACCCATGGTGCTGTTGACGGAGCGCACCGCACATCTGTCCACCCATTCCGGGCAGGTGGCCTTCCCGGGCGGGCGGGCCGATCCGGAAGACGCCAGTGCTGCTGAAACCGCCTTGCGCGAAGCGCAGGAGGAGGTGGGCCTGGACCGTGAGTTTGTCGAGGTGCTGGGGACCTTGCCCACCTACGTGACCGGCTCGTCATTCATCATCACCCCGGTGGTCGCCCTGGTGCAGCCGGACTGCGTGCTTCGGCCCAACCCGTATGAGGTGGCCGACCTGTTTGAGGTACCGCTGGCCTTTTTGCTCGACCCAGCTCACCATCGCCGCCATGTGTTTGACCGTGATGGCGTGCACCGCGAATGGTTCTCCATGCCCTACCAGCAAGGCGACAAGACCCATTTCATCTGGGGCGCCACGGCTGGCATGCTGCGCAATTTCTACCGGTTCATGATGGCTGAATGAAGCACCCCTGAGGCGCTTCGCGCGGACGCACCCGGTGTTTGGCAGCGCGACCCTCACATGGGGCTCTGGCTTCGGCCATGTGGGCTTTGAGGGCTGCGGGTGGGGTCCCCGCTTCATTGGAGGATGTGTTGCTGAGGTTCGGCGGAATCACGTGCTCCCGTGGCTTGGCGCCAGTATCATTGCCTCCCATGAGTTTCTTTGCCATCCTGTTCGCTCTGCTGATCGAGCAGGCACGCCCTCTGGCTCGCAGCAATCCCATCCACGCGGGGCTGCGTGCATGGGCCTTGTCCGTGAGCCGCAATTTCGACGCTGGCAAATCGCACCACGGGTGGGTGGCGTGGAGCCTCGCGGTACTCGTTCCCGCACTGGTCACACTGGGCATCCACTGGCTGCTGCTGTGGGGTCTCGGCTGGCCGTTTGCGGTGCTCTGGAGCGTGGCGGTGCTATATGTCACGCTGGGTTTTCGGCAGTTCAGCCACCACTTCACCGGCATCCGCGATGCGCTGGAAGAGGGGGACGAAGACGCGGCGCGCGAGCGCCTCGCGCACTGGCAACAGGTGGATGTGGGCGCCCTGCCGCGCAGCGAGATCGTGCGCCATGTGATCGAGTATTCGGTGCTGGCTGCGCACCGGCATGTATTTGGCGTGTTGGCGTGGTTCTCGGTGCTGGCTGCGCTGGGTCTGGGGCCGACGGGGGCGGTGCTGTATCGCCTGGCTGAATTTGTCTCTCGCTACTGGCATTACAAGCAGCGCACCGGCGCATTGCCCGCCAGCGAGTCCTTGCAGCAGGCGTCCGCCGAGGCCTGGACTGCCATCGACTGGTTGCCTGCGCGGCTCACGGCACTGAGCTTTGCGGTGGTCGGCAGCTTTGAAGAAGCGATTGAAGGCTGGCGTTTTCATGCGCAGCGGTTTCCCAACGACAACGATGGTGTGGTTCTTGCCGCCACTGCAGGGGCCATCAATGTGCGCCTGGGCGGTGAGGCGTTGAAGGCGCGCACCGAGCTGCATGCGCCACAGGGTCTGGAGATTGATGCCGACATGGGCGACAGCGACTCCACCCCCGGCCGCGAGCCTGAAGTAGGCCACCTTCGCAGCGTGGTGGGCCTGGTGTGGCGCTCGGTGGTGGTCTGGATGCTGCTGCTGGCGCTGCTGACGCTGGCCCGGTTGCTCGGCTAGCCCGTTCACCTGTCGCGCCATCTTGCGTGGCGCCGCTGGCATACGCCGGTCAATACCGGGTGTGACTCAGCTCTTCAAATAAATCGCTATATATTTTGTAGCGAGAAGGGCTTATTCCTCCAGCGCTTTGGCCCTTCTTGACTGCATCCAGCACACCGCACCCCGGCTCATGCAGGTGGGTGCAGTTGTAGAACTTGCAGGCCGTCGCATGCTCGGCGATGTCGGGCATACAGGCCGCCAGCTGCATGGGGGCGATATGGTGCAGCCCGAATTCCTGGAACCCTGGCGAGTCGATCAGGGCCGTGGTGCGCGCCGCATCCATCCAGTACCAGTGGGTGCTGGTGGTGGTGTGTTTGCCTGAATTCAGGGCCTGCGAGATTTCTCCGGTGAGCACCGAGGCGCCCGGCACCAGCAGGTTGATCAGCGTGCTCTTGCCGGACCCCGACGGGCCCAGCACCAGCGTGGTCTTGCCCTGCAAGTGTTCCATGAGCAGGGCACGGTCCACATCGCTGGACAGCGCCAGAGATAGCGGCAGCACGCCATAGTGTTTGCCTGCGCCCATGTGCCGGTACGGCAGCAGTCGCTCCCATGCGCGGGCGAAGGGTTCGACCAGATCACTCTTGTTGAGTGCAATGATGGGTTTGATGCCCTCCGCCTCTGCAGCAATCAGTGCCCGTGATAGCTGGCTTTCGGAGAACACCGGTTCCGCCGCAATCAGGATGAGCACCTGATCGAGGTTGGCGGCGAAAGATTTGGTGCGAATCTCGTCCTGTCGGTAGAACAGGTTGCGCCGTTCCTTGACCTTTTCGATGGTGCCTTCTTCGCCTTGCCCGGGCGGCGGTGCCTGCCATAGCACATGGTCGCCAACGACGGCCTGGCTTTTTTTACCGCGGGGGTGGCAGATGCGGCGCTCCCCATCCGGGGTCTCGACCATGCAGTGGCGCCCATGGCTGGCCACCACGGTACCTTCCATGAGGGCGCTGCGTTCAGCCATGGTGGGCCTGCCTCACAGTGCGACCAGTGCGTCGAACCGGGTGGCGCACTCGAAGTCGGTGCTGGAGATGCCATGCACGTCGTGCGTGTTCAGTCGCACTACGCAGCGGTTGTAGTGCACAGACAGATCGGGGTGGTGGTCTTGCGCATTGGCGATGAAAGCCAATGCGTTCACGAACGAGATCGTCTCGTAGTAATTGGCAAAGTGGTAGGTCTTCTCGATGGCGACGTTGGCGCCGTCGCCGCTGAGGCTCCAGCCCTCCAGTTTGGCCAGGTTTGCTACTATTTCTGTAGCTGTCAGGGCGCGGCGGGTCAGCGTAGACCAGTCTTTTTTCTTCAACATGGTAGTCATGGGTGAGCAGGGGTTTGCATGCGCGCCAGCCGTTCTGTGGCGGGTGGATGCGAGTAGTAAAACTTCACGTAGACCGGGTCTGGAGTGAGCGTGGAGGCGTTGTCTTCGTACAGCTTGAGCAAGGCCGACGACAGGTCTGCGCCGCTGGCCTGGGCCGCGGCATACGCGTCTGCCTGGAACTCATGGCGACGCGATTGTTGCGAAAACAGCGGCGAGATGAAGAAGGTAAATACCGGAACGACCAGCATGAAAAGCAGCAGTGCCAGCGCATCATTGGGTGCGGCGGCCATGGCCGGGTCCAGCGAGATGTTGGGCCGCACACCCAGACCGGTGTAGAACCAGACCTGTGTGGAAAGCCAGCCCAGCAGCGCAAAGCCCGCCAGGCTGAGCGCAAACATCATCACGATGCGCTGGATGATGTGGCGGTGCTTGAAGTGGCCCAGCTCATGGGCCAGCACAGCTTCGACCTCGCCAGGTGCCAGCTGGCGCAGCAGGGTGTCGTAGAACACCACGCGCTTGGCGGCACCAAAGCCTGTGAAATAGGCATTGGCGTGGGCGCTGCGGCGGCTGCCGTCCATCACGAACAGGCCTTTGGCGGAGAAGCCGCAACGCTGCATCAGCGCAGTCACGCGGGCTTTGAGCGATTCATCTTCAAGTGGCTGGAATTTGTTGAACAACGGTGCGATGAAGGTGGGGTAAATCACCATCAGCAGCAGGTTGAAACCCATCCAGAAGCACCAGGCCCACAGCCACCACAGCGGGCCTGCAGCGCCCATCAGCCAGAGGATCAGCGCGGCAATGGGCAGCCCGATGATGGCGCCCACCAGCAGGCCCTTGAGGGCGTCCGCCAGCCACAGGCGCCAGGTCATCTTGTTGAACCCAAACCGTTCTTCCACAACAAACGTCTGGTACAGCGACAGGGGCAGGTCGATCAGGCCGCTGATGGCGGCAAAGGCGACCAGGAATGCCATCTGTTGCCACATGCCGCCGCCCAGCACGCCAAGCAGCGCCTGGTTTAGTGCGTCCAGGCCGCCCAGCAGGGTCCAGCCCAGCAGCACGGCCGCGCCCAGCGCCATCTCCAGCATGCCCAGCCGGGCCTTGGTGATGGTGTAGTCGGCCGCCTTCTGGTGCGCCGCCAAGGCGATGCGCTCGGCAAACGGTACCGGGACCGCAGCGCGATGGCGTGCAACATGCCGGACCTGGCGCGTCGCCAACCAGAACTTGAGGGCCAGGCCCAGTAGCAGCGCGGCTGCAAAGGCCAAGGTGAACAGCAAAGAGGGGGAAATGTCGTCAGAGGTGGGCATGTGCGGCGAGTTTAGGCCATCGGCGACAATGCGCGCCATGTCAGAAGCCAACAACCCCACCCCTGCCAAGCTTGCCAAATCCGACCAGAACCTGGTCTGGCTGGACTGTGAAATGACCGGCCTGGAGCCCGACACCGACCGCCTGCTGGAGATCGCCGTGGTCGTGACCGGTCCGAGCCTGGAACCCCGCGTCGAAGGCCCCGTGTTTGCCATTCACCAGCCGGATGAATTGCTGAACAAGATGGATGCCTGGAACAAAGGCACGCACGGCCGCAGCGGCCTGATCGACAAGGTGAAGGCGTCCACGGTGACGGAGGAGGAAGCGGAGCAGAAGATCCTTGCTTTCCTGGCACAGTACGTGCCCAAGGGCACCCCGCCCATGTGCGGCAACAGCATCGGTCAGGACCGGCGTTTTTTGGTGCGTTACATGCCCAAGCTCGAGCGGTTCTTTCACTACCGCAATGTGGATGTGAGCACGCTCAAGGAGCTGGCCAAGCGCTGGAAGCCCGAGGCATACACCAGTTTCAAGAAAGCGCAAAAACACACGGCCCTGGCCGATGTCCATGAGTCCATCGACGAGCTGGCGCATTACCGTCAGCACCTGTTGGCCGTGGATGTGAAAACGTCTTGAGCCACTGCTTCTCATCCCTTTTGTGAGGGGCGTGGGAGCCCTGGTGAGATCCGCGCCTTTGGCGCGCGTGTTTTACGACGACGCGGGACTGGATTCCTGGCGGAGAAGGCATTGCCACTGGCGAAAAGCAAAGGAGGGTATTGCGGGCAAACCCTTAATCGTGCAATAATCGGCGGCTGCGCAGGAATCCCTCGCAGATTGTGCATCTCCCCTCACACACCGGGCTTGCCAGCCGACTGTCAATCGACAGTGCAGGACTGGCGAATAACGCCCACCCGCTCCGGCCTTCTCTGAGCCAGCGCAGGTTTCGTTTGATGGTTGATGTTTTTTAACCATTTGACGAAGCCAATCGTGGGCTGCGCCCGCGACCGTCTTCGTGAGAGAAAAATCATGACCGACACCTCTTTGGTGCAGGGCGAATTCGCGCCTGCAGATACTTCCTTTGCTGCCGACATTTCCGTGCAGTCTTCTCCCCTGGACGCCGTGGTATCAGCAGTCGAAGCCGATGCTGCTGTGACCGCTGAGCCCAACGGCTTCATCGAGTTGGGCCTGGCCCCTGAACTCGTGCAAGCCGTGGCTGATCTGGGTTACACCCAGCCCACCAGCGTGCAGCTCAAGGCAATCCCTCTGGCGATGGGCGGTGGCAATGACTCCACCAAGTTCATCGACCTCATGGTCTCCAGCCAGACGGGCAGCGGCAAGACCGCCGCCTTCCTCCTGCCTGTGCTGCACACACTGATCAACCAGCAAGCTGCTGCCGAAGCCGAAGAGCGCGCCGCTTTTGAACGCGCCGTGGCCGAAGCCGCTGCCCGTGGCGAACCTGCTCCCAAGCGCGCCAAACGCAAGGACCCTACCAGTTCGCGCAACTTCAAGGCTGCCACCCCTGGTGCCCTGATCCTGTGCCCGACCCGTGAACTGGCGCAGCAAGTCGCGCACGATGCCATCGACCTGGTCAAGCATTGCCGCGGCCTGCGTGTGGCCAACGTGGTGGGTGGCATGCCTTACCAGTTGCAGATCGCCAAACTGCAAAACGCTGACCTCGTGGTGGCGACCCCTGGCCGCCTGCTGGACCTGCAGCGCTCGATGCAAATCAAGCTCGACAAGGTGCAGTTCCTGGTCGTTGACGAAGCGGACCGTATGCTCGACCTGGGCTTCTCGGATGACCTGGCTGAACTGAACCAGCTGACCGCGCAGCGCAAGCAGACCATGATGTTCAGCGCCACATTTGCGCCCCGCATCCAGCAACTGGCCATGCGTGTGATGCACGACGGTGGTTCGTCTGTGCAGAAGGTGACCATCGATTCTCCGCAAGAGAAGCACGCCAACATCAAGCAAGTTCTGTACTGGGCCGACAATGCCCAGCACAAGCGCAAGATGTTGGACCACTGGCTGCGTGACACCACGATCAACCAAGCCATTGTCTTTGCCAGCACCCAGGTGGAGTGCGACGGTTTGGCCAACGACCTGCAGCAAGAAGGCTTCTCGGCCGTCGCTTTGCATGGCGCCCTGAGCCAGGGCCTGCGCAACCGCCGTTTGATGGCGCTGCGCGCTGGTCAGGTGCAGATTCTGGTGGCTACTGACGTGGCAGCACGGGGTATCGACGTGCCTACCATCACCCACGTGTTCAACTTCGGCCTGCCCATGAAGGCTGAGGATTACACCCACCGCATCGGTCGTACCGGCCGTGCGGGCCGCGATGGCCTGGCCATCACGTTTGCCGAGTTCCGCGATCGCCGCAAGATCTACGACATTGAGTCGTACAGCCGCCAGCAGTTCAAGGCCGAAGTGATTCCGGGCATGGAGCCTTCGCAGCGCGCTCCGCAGGCACCTCGCGGTGGCGATTTTGGTGGTGGCCGTGGCGCCCCGGGCCGTTCGTATGACAACCGTGATAACCAGTCGCGCGGTCGCTTCGGTGGTCCCGCACGTGGTGGCAATGATCGTGGTGGATTCGGTGGTGGCTTTGGCGGCGGCTTTGCTGGTCGTGACAACCGTGGCGCCCCTGCCCGTGGTGAAGGCGGCGGTTTCGCTGGCCGTGATGACCGTGGCGGCGACCGTGGTTTTGCGCCGCGTCGTGACGGTGACGGTTATGGCCGCAAGCCTGGTTTTGGTGATACAGGCCGTGGTGGCTTTGCTCCTCGTGGCGATGCGGGTGCACCGCGCGGCGATTTCGCTCCTCGCAAGCCTGCATTTGCCAAGCCTGCCGGTGGTGGTGGCAAGCCCTTTGTGGCCCACGACGCCCGCAAGCGTCCTGCACGCCCCGCGCGCTGATTGTTGTGTGGCGCTAGCGCCGCCCTTTGTGCAAAGGCCAGTACCGTAAGGTGCTGGCCTTTTTTCATTGGGGAGGCCATTTCAGCAGCGGATGCCAACGGCGCCTCGTCAATAATGGCCGCCGGAGGAATCTGCTGTGTCGTCTTCTTTATCTTCGGGTGCGGACTTTGAGCACATGTTCGGGCTGGCGCCAGTGTCGCTCTGGTTGGAGGACTACAGTGCGCTCAAGCAGCTTTTTGAGCAGTGGCGCGCCGAAGGCGTGACCGACATCCGCCAGTTCCTGGCAGAGGACCCGGCCCGCCTGCGGGCCTGCAGTGCAGCCCTCAAGGTGCTCAAGGTGAATCAGCGCACGCTGGATCTGTTTGCCGCCGAGAGCCAGCAGGTACTGGAAGCCAATCTGGATAAGGTTTTCAGGGACGACATGCACGACGCGGTGTCGCATGAGCTGTCACAGTTGTGGGACGGGCAGCTGGAGTTTTCTAACCAGACAGTCAACTACGCGCTCGACGGACGTCGGCTGGATGTGCAGATCCGTGCGCGCATCCTGCCCGGTTACGAGGACAACTGGAGCCGTGTGCTGGTGTCGCTGGAGGATGTTACGGCCACCGTGCGTGCAGGTGCCGAGCTGCGCCGCAGCGAGCGGTACGCACGCGATTTGTTCGAACATTCACCCGTGTCCTTGTGGGTGGAGGACTTCAGTGCGGTCAAAAGCCTGCTCGATGGTGTGCGTGCGCAGGGTATTGATGATTTCAAGACTTTCATCCGGGTGCATCCCGAGTTCGTGACACGCTGCATACACGAAATCCGGGTGATCGATGTGAACCAGCAGACCCTGCGCATGTTCGGCGCAGAGAGCAAAGAAATGCTGCTGAACAACATTGGCCGGGTGTTTCGCGGGGAGATGCACGAGTCCTTTGCGGAGCAATTGCTGGACCTGTGGGAGGGCAAGACCTTTCAGCAGCGCGAAGTGGTTAACTACGCACTGTCCGGGGATGCCGTGCATATCCATATGCAGTTCTCGGTGCTGGCCGATCACATGAGCGATTGGGGCCTGGTGCTCCTGTCGCTGGTGGATATCACGGCACGCAAGAAGGCCGAGGCTTACCTGGAGTACCTGGGCAAGCACGATGTGCTCACGCAATTGCGCAACCGAGCCTTTTATGCAGAGGAGCTCAACCGCCTGACCCGCAAGGGCCCTTGGCCGCTGTCCATCATCGCCATCGACCTGAATGGTCTCAAGGTGGTGAACGATGAGCAAGGCCATGCGGCGGGGGACTCCATGCTGCGCCGCGTTGGCGAGGTCTTGGCCAAGGCCGTGGATGCTCCGGCCTGCGCAGCCCGCATTGGTGGTGACGAGTTCACGGTGTTGTTGCCGGGCACGGATGAGCGCGGAGCCATGGCTTTGCAGGAACGCATTTTGTCGATGCTCGAACTCAACAACCAGTTCTACCCTGGCCAGCATCTCAGCCTGGCGATGGGGATTGCCTGTTGCCAGTCTGGAGATGCGGTAGAAGCCGCGATCCACCGCGCAGACCAGGCGATGTATGCGGAGAAGAACCGCTATTACCAGCAAAAGAACGTGGACCGGCGGCAGCCCAGTCCTTGATCAGTCGGGTATTGATCAGAGGTGGACCGGCGTACGCCCGATCTCGGGCCAGCGATGGTGCAGACAGATCCAGGACAGCATGCCAATGCACAACATCAGGAGTGATGACAGCGCCAGCAAAACGGTAGAGTGCATCACCAGCGGAGCGATGACGCCTGCTACCAGACCATTGGCCGAAGAGCCGACAAACGCCTGCATGGATGAGGCCATGCCTCGGCGCTCCGGGTAGAGGTCCAGCACCAGCAGCGTCACCACCGGCACCATCAGTGCCCAGCCAAAAGAGAAGACCGCAATGGGCGCCAGAGCCCACCAGGCGTGGGGTGTGAACAGCAGATTGGCGACCAGGTTCAACACAGCCACCGAAAACATGATGACAAATCCGTGGCGGATCTGGCGCTTGGGCGGGATACGCCCTGCCAGCCGTCCACTGAGCCACGCACCGCCCATGATCCCCGAGATGGTCAGGACAAAAAACCAGAAAAACTGCGTAGGCGCCAGCGACAGGTGATCGCCAAGAAATGCTGGGGCCGAGAGAACGTACAGGAACATGCCATTGAAGGGCACGCCACTGGCCAGCGCCAGCAGCACAAAGCGCGCACTGGTGCCCAACTGCACGTAGCCACGCATTAGATGGCGCACATGAAAGGGCTGGCGCTGCTCCACATGCAAGGTCTCTGGCAGCAGCCTGAAGTTGGCGGTCCACAGGGCCACTCCCACGAAGGTCAGGAACCAGAAAATGCTGTGCCACCCGGTGTGGACAAACAGCCAGCCTCCGATGATGGGAGCAATCGCTGGAGCCACTCCAAAGTAGATGGTCACCTGGCTCATAACCTTCTGCGCTTGTGCCGGGGGGAACATGTCGCGGATGACCGCGCGGGAGACCACGATCCCTGCTCCCGTGGACAGGCCTTGCAGTGCCCGGAAAAAGACCAGTTGCCCGATCGTTTGCGACAGCGCACACCCTGCGGAAGCGAGCGTGAACACGGCGATGCCCCACAAGATCACGGGCCTGCGCCCAAAGCTGTCTGCCAGCGCGCCGTGGAACAGGCTCATGAACGCAAAGCCGAACAGGTAGGCGGACAGCGTCTGCTGCATTTCCACCGGTGTGGCTCCCAGCGCCGCAGCGATGCCTGAGAACGCGGGGATGTAGGTGTCGATGGAGAAAGGCCCGAGCATGCCCAGCACAGCCAGCAGGATCGCGAGCGCCCAGCGGGGTGCTTTCCAGAGCAGATGGGCTTGTGGGTTCATGGGTGGTGACAGATGGGGGTTGCGGGCACGCGAAGGACATCGCACCGCCGTGGCATCGCGGGATGGCGCGGCAGTGCGGATGGATTATGCGGGACGCATGCGGCAGGGTGTGGAGAAGGGGTCTGTCGCGCAACCCCCTCGTCACGCCCCGTTCGGGCTTCAAGCCAACGCAATCAATAGTTGTAGGGAACCCATTCACCGTTCCCCGAGCGCATCAGGTACTTGCCTTCCATGTTGCGCATCACGATCACATCGGCGTTCTCTGACACAAAGGGGGTAGTGACCGGGGCCGCGAGCCGCTCCGCCAACGGGCGCGCGGAGTCGGCGTAAGGGTTGTCGCGAATCAGATCGCCTAGCAAGGTGTACAAGCCCAGGTAGCTCAGCGGCTGGTTCACAACCACGGGCGCTGCTGGGGCGGATGCCTCAGATGGCTTCATGCCCACCAGCTTCACCGCAGCGGGGACCAGGGTGATGCGGGGGCCAGGAATCTCCCGCATGCCCGACATCTGGATCTTGTCTCCGCGCAGCGATGCGCCGTGCTCAGGGACCAGCATCACGACCACAGGGCGGCCTGCTGCCTCCAGTTCGGAGATGAACTTGTCGAAGTCGGCGAGCAGCTGTACCAGGCGGGGCTTGAACGTCTCCAGGCTGTTGCGCGAAGCCATGCCCGGCACGCGATTTCCGTCGTGCAGGGAGATGGTGTTGTAGTACAGCGCCACGGGCCCGGTGCTGCGGTCAGTGCTGCGCTTCTTCCACCATTGCGCCAACAAGGCGTGGTCGTTATAGATGGGCGAGCCGTCAAAATTCTGCATGTGCACGGGCGCGCCCTGATTGGACTGCAGCTTGCCAGCAAGGCCTCCGCGCTGTTCCAGCGCATGGGCAAACTCTTCGTACACCCCGTCGTGGTTGAGCAGTGCAGCGGTCTGGTAGCCCACCTTTTCCAGGTTGGGAAACACGTAGCACTGCGGATCAATGCCCTCGTACAGCTTGTTGTGTGGTGTTTGCCCACAGGTGCCGTGCAATACCCGCAGAGAGGCTGGCCCGCTGTAGCTGGCGGCACTGTTGAAGTTGGTGAACAACACATCAAAACGCTTGAGGAACGGGTTGTCCCGCTGTCCTACAAAGTCCATGTCATCCCACGACAAGGAGCACACATGCAGCAGGATGATGTCGAATGCCGGGGGCGCATTGGGCGCGGTGAACTGGACGCGCCTTTGGCTTTCGCTGGCGTAAAAGCGTTGCAGCAGAGCGTCTGGCGACGTGTCCTGATTGTCGTTGGGCGCAGCGGCCGAGTTCAATCCGCTTGCTGCGGCCATGGTGGCCTGGGGCGTAGCCGCCTGCTCCTGCAGGGCCGCTACCACCGGTACGCTCAACAACGCCAGCAATGCAAAAGTCCCCGCACGGACCCGCCGGGCCAGTGCTGCATAAAGCACGATGCCGACCAGTCCCACCAGCAGCATTTCAGGGTTGAACACCCGCTGGGCAAGTTCCAGCCAGTAGTCCGCGCTGAAGCCACTCAGCGCTTTGAGCTGCGACAGCACGCGTCCTGGGCTGGGAAGGTAAGAGTCGGCATACAGCAGTGCGATGGCAGCCGGTACGGCGACTGCAGCGCGTACACGGCGCCACCCCTTGTGCGCAATGGGGGGCAGCATGGACGCCCACAACAGCAGGTTCAGCCACCAGTTCAAGCCGATATAGCCACCAAAGTACAGGCCCACCTTGGCAAGGAAAATCAAATGCCAGAAGCTCATGCCGGCAGCCTTTCTTGCCCGCGCTGCTTGCGAAGGGGCCATCGGCTGCGTGCCGACTCCACCAGCGAAGTCCAGAACTTGCGGTAGCCCAGCACGCCCAGCTGCGCGATTTCCTGCAGGCCATGCAAAGGTCGGTCGGTATCGTGGCTGTCGTTCCATTGCCTCCAGGTGTCGGGGCGGGCAAAGGTGCACTGCACCAGGTCGATTTGTTGTTCGCGCGTCATGGGGTCAAACTGAAAACCGGTGGCACTCTGGCCTCTGTGCAACATCACCGTGGCTGGAAAGGTGCATTCCGTATCGTTGCGCCACAGTCCCACCTGCACCTTGTCTCCCACGGCCAGTGGAGTGCCTTCAGGTAATTGCAGGCCTACACCAGTCATGGAAAAGTCGAGGCAAAGGGCCCTCAGCACGGTTCCGTCGTCCTGGTACAAGGTCGCGGGCAATTGCGTGGCCACGCGGTGCATTCGCCGCACCTGGCGTGCTTCGGATGCCACACCCAACGCAGCACCCAGCATGAGGATGCTGTAGACCGTCCATAGTAGATTGAGGAGTACGGTGGCGGTTTCCTCGGTATTCCAAAAGAACAGGCGCAGCAGCCCCATGCCGAAGGCTGCGAAGTTGAGCAGGACCAGCACGGTGTAGGGGCGGGAGATCACCCAGTCGAAGTACGGCTCATCCACCAGCCCGCCCTTGGCTGTCACGTTGAACTTGCCAAGGCGCGGATTGATCAGAGCCACCGTGGTGGGCAGGGCCACGTACCAGGCCAACACCGTTTCGTAGACCTCAGCCCAGAACGTGTGCCGGTGCTCGCCTTGCACGTGCGCATTGGCGATGTTGGACTGCAGGATGTATGGCAGCACATACAGCGCGATCATGATGGCGCCCGCGTTGATGATGTGCCATTCAAAAAACAAGAAGGCCATGGGCGCGGTGAGGAACACCAGCCGCGGCAGCCCGAAGAAGAAGTGCACCATGGCGTTGGCATAGCAGATGCGCTGCCACAGCGTGAGGCCCTTGCCCAGGAAGGGGTTGTCCACGCGGAAGATCTGCGCCATGCCGCGCGCCCAGCGGATGCGTTGGCCCACATGGGCCGACAGGCTCTCGGTGGCCAGGCCAGCGGCCTGCGTCTCGTTGATGTAAGCCGTGGTGTAGCCGCGCCGGTGCAGCTTGAGGGCGGTGTGCGCATCCTCGGTCACCGTTTCCACGGCGATGCCGCCCACCTCCAGCAGTGGGCCGCGGCGTATTACGGCGCAGGAACCGCAGAAGAAAGTGGCGTTCCAGAAATCATTGCCATCCTGGATCAAACCGTAGAACAGGGCACCTTCGTTGGGCACACGGCGGAAGGTGCCTAGGTTGCGCTCAAACGGGTCTGGTGAGAAGAAGTGGTGCGGCGTTTGCAGCATGGCGCACTTCGGGTCGCGCTGGAACCAGCCCACGGCCGTGGTCAGGAAGGAGCGTGTGGGAATGTGGTCGCAGTCGAAGATGGCGACCAGCTCACCATCGGTCTTGCCCAGCGCATGGTTCAGGTTGCCAGCCTTGGCGTGGTTGTTGTCGGGCCGCACGATATAGCCCACGCCCATGGATTCGGCAAAGGCACGGAATTCCTCGCGCCGCCCATCGTCCAGGATGAAGACCTTGACCTTGTCTTTGGGCCAGTCCAGTGCCATCGACGCCAGCACCGTGGTGCGCACCACACTCAGCGGCTCGTTATAGGTGGGGATGTACACATCCACCGTGGGCCAGGACGCGGGCGCGCCTTGCAGCTCCGCCGGACTGCGGTGCAGGGGCCAGGCAGTCTGTATGAAGCCCAGCACCACCACCAACCAGGTGTAGGCCTCTGCCGCCAGCAGGCCGTAGCCCAGGAAGGACTCGATGACCGAGTCGAATTCAATCGATGAAGTCAGGCGCCACCAGGCGTAACGCCCCATCGCCAGCAGGCTGATCGCTGCAAGCGCCAGCGAAGGATAGCGGCCTGGCAGGCGCCGGAGCACCAGGGACAGCCCCCAGCAGAGCAGCATGAACAACAGTTGCCCAAACCAGTTGAATGGGGTGGTCATGACGACCAGACCGGTGACCGCCCCCACCGCTAGGATCACCCAGCGCAGGCCAGGAATCTCCAGGGCCGGTGTGAGCCACTGGTCTGCCAGTCGCATGCCCTTGCCCACGTTGACGTGGGTTGCCAGGCGGTCCATGGCACGCAGGAAAAGCCGGATGGGCCAGAAAACCAGTGTCAGCGCCAGTGCCAGGACTCGCCAGAGCCAGCGCATGGCCCAGCCGAGGCCTGCCCAAAGCCCGCGCACTGGGCGCAGCAACCAGGGGCGCAATGCGCGCTGTGGCGAGGGTGGTAGAACGAAACAGCGCCACAACCACATCCACCAGGGAGCCTCATGCCCGACCTCAAGCTGGCGCCCGAGCCACATCAGCGCCTTGCGGGTGGGCACCAGCGCGTCCGCTTGTTCGGTGGCCGGGGTGGGTGTGGTGGTGCCCGAGGGCGCCTGGTCTGTCATGGTGCAACCACTCCAGCTGCAGGCGCAGGCAGCGGCGGCAACGGAGGCACTGCCGACAGCCAATGGAAGATGCCCTGGAGATCGTGCGCAGACTGTGCATGCGGTGCCATGCCGTTCACGCATTGCGATGCGGCCAGTGCACGTGAGAGGTTCTCGTCTTCATGCACGGTATAGGGCAGCAATTGGCTTCCCCACTGCTGGCGCAATGTGCTGAGCGCCTCCCGGTGCGATGCGCGGCGCGGGTCAAAACGCGTGACTGCGATGCCCTGCACGTTGGGCGCTGCTGACGACGCCTGCAGCATGGCGCGTACGGCGTCCGTGCTGGCACATCCGCGCGCAGACGCTTCCATGACCACCAACACCGCATCTGCGCAGCGCAGCGCTGCCTGGGCCAGCGGCGAAGGCCATTGCGGTGTGTCCAGCAGTATCGTGCAATCCTCTGGCACGTCGAGCAGTTCCAACTGGTCTTGTAGCCACTGTGGGTGGGCAGCCAGCAACTGGTGGAGCGTCGTGATGGTTTCTGGCGCCGCTGGGCCAAAGGGCAGAACGCAGACGCCGTCCGTGTTGTCGAAGCTGCCGTCTGCCCACCAAGAGCCTGTGGCAGCAAGTGCTGCCCATCCCTGACTGGCGGGGCGGGGCATGCCCAGGTGTATGCCCAGCAGATTCTGGGCGCAGAGTTCTACGGCCAAGGTGTGCTGGCCTTGACGGGCACCAATGGACGCCAGGTGGGTGACCATGGTGGTGCGCCCGGACCCGCCGAGCGGCGAAACGACAGCAATCACGCGCATGCAAACTCTTTGTTCATGGGGCTTTGGTCATCCCACCTTTTGGGGTAATGGGCGATTCGCTTTGCGGAAGGTTTGGCCGATAGGGCTGCACGCAGCGTAACGGCTGGCGCGCCTTCAGCACGCGGCGCAGCAGCCAACCACACGGCCAAGCCAGCAAGACGCCCAGCAGCACGTAAACAAGCATCCATGCAGTCATGCAGACGTCCTTCCAAGGGGGCGTGGCGCGGCGCGCCGTCCGATAGGGCGTGGTCGCATTTGCGGTCTTGTCACAACGAGCGGCGAGGCCGCGGACTGTTGGCTCTCTATGTGGGTGTGCTTTGGCAGTGCCAGCGCATCCTCTCTTAACTGCGCCAAGGGCGTGGCAGGAGGAGCCTCCAGGGCGGCGGGTGTGGGGGCGCTGACTGCTGCCAAGATGGCACTGTAGTCAGGTACGCCCTTGCGCAGAGATTCTTGCAACTGTTCAGTCATCGCGCGTATGCCCGGCGCTGAGCAGTCCGTAGCTTGCGAAGTGAAAAGCTGGGTCAGCGGCAGCGCGAATACCCGTTGCAGTGCCAGCTCTACATCGGGCTCCCGGCAGGCGAACAGGAACACGTAGATCGCTTCGTGGTCGGCCGTGAACAAGTCGCCATCGCGCGAGGTGTGGCAGGCGCGCAAAGCATCGAGGTGCGGCATCCGGTCCAGCATGTTGAGCCGTACCAGACTGTGCGACAGGCCAATGTCATGGGTGCGGTCGAGCATGCCGCGTACCAACGTACAGAATCGTCCCGGGGCCTGGTAACCCCGCTCGCGGGGGGGCATGAAGCTGTCGAGCGCCTGAGCGTAGTCGGGGTGGACTTTGCGGGTGTGGCTCTGAGCGTTGATGTCCTGCAGCAGTTGCAGCAGTCGCGAGAAACCCACCTCTTTGTAGACCACCGCGCTGGCGCCCAGTTGCAGCAGTGCCTGTTCGCTGTGGGTGCGCAACTTGCCGAGGTTCTCGCGCACCACGATCTTGAGCGTTGGGGGGCGCGAGAGACGCAGGTGGTGCACCAGGCGTGCGCGGGATTCAAAATCGCCCGCAGAGCCCGCGTCGATCAGCACCGTGGAGGCCACGCAGGTCGCAGCAGCCACTTCGATGTCCTCCAGCCCATCGACGATGCGCCAGTGGCCAGGGATACCGCGTTGCCCCTCCACCGATGCCCGGGTTGCCAGCACGCCCCATTGGTCGGCTGCAGTGACCAGTTCGGGGGTAGCGCCTTGGGTGCGCGTGCCGTCGGCAGTCAGTCGGTGTGTGCTGGCGTCTTGCACCAGGCCAAAACCGGTCTGAAACAGCGCCCCGGCGTCCGAACCCCAGCGGTCCAGGCTCAGGCGCCAGCGGTCAGCGTCGGCATGCAAGGTGGCGATGTGCATGGACATCTGGCACAGGTTGCGCAGCGTTGGCAAAAGGGCGGCGGCATTCAGCGGCGGGGTGAACCCCAGTACCACCGGGCGCTGCCGTTGGCGGCACAGGGCGCTGAGCTGGTCGCTGACATGTGCGAGTTGGGCAACGTTCAGTCCGGACAGCAGGTTCTGTGCGTCGCACAGATACAGTGCGTGCTGTGGCTGCAGGCCGGTCCGCTCAAGCTCCTGCACGAGTGGACTGAGTCCATGGCGCTGTACTTGCGCCTGCAACCCAGGCGATAGCACCCAGAGCTTGAGCCGACCAGCGCGGTAAGCCGCTCGCAGCTCGGGGTACTCCAGCAACTCGTCCAGCCACTGCGTGCTGGACGCCACCAGCCCCAAGGGGCCAGCGGCCAAAGCGTCTTCGATCAGCGCGGGAAACCATGCCGCAGCACTTCTGCTGTCGGCGGCAACCAGAGAGACGGGCACATGGGATGGCAACTGGCCAATGCCATCTGGCAGGCCTGCGATGCCAATGCTTGTCGGTCGCTGGATGGCGCTGGCTGTACCCAAAGAGGGCCAAAGGCGCTGGGCGAGCGTGTGCAGCACACTGGTTGCGGGTGGGCTCTTGCGTGGGGATGAAGCGGCAGAGGACATGTCAGAAGCTGGAATAGGTCTGCACCGGCCGTGGGCGGTTGTCCAGTGGAGCGTTCCCGGGCTCAAAGCGGTAGCGGCCATACACCATGAAATTGGTGGGCGCGTAGTAGGCCGAGCGATCCAGCTCCAGCTGTGCACCCAGTGCGAGATGGGGTGTGACTTGGTATTCCAGTGCCCCCCGGAACGAACGCCCGAAACCCGAGCCCGAACTGCCCGCGTACACCGGAACGCCACCGTCGGCCGCCAGCCGGGCACGCGCCAGTGCCTGCAGGAGTGCGCTCTGCGGAAAATAGTCGCTGTCGCCACTGCTACTGCGCGATACAGAGACGGACCCGCGTGCCAGCCAGGTCAGTGCGCCGCGGCGTCCACTCCATTCCAGTGGCAGGGCGACGGATACGTAGTTGCGTGGGCTGTAATAGCCGCCGTGGCCGAAGCTGAATTCGGACAGGTCTTTGCCGTAGTGCCAAGCTGAGACGGCAACACCGAGGTTGACCACGCTATCGCTGTGGCGCCATACATCGCGGTCCAGTGCCCACCGTAGCTGGGCGCGGGTGTTGGTTGCCACATTTTTGCCGGTGAGGGCGGCCAGGCTCAGGCTCAGCGAGGTGCTGTAGGGCCCAATGTCGGTAGAAAGACGGCCTGCAGCGCCCGTTGCTACCACGCCGCCCCATACCTGGCCTGTGATGGGATCGCGTGCCCCTGCGTACGACAGCAGGCTGCCAGTGATGGGGCGCCGATACGCTTCGAGTTTGTAGCTATAGCGGCCCAGATCGCCGGTTTTGGACAAGCCCCCTACGACATTGGTCACCGGAAATCCAACCCCAGTGGTTCCGATGTCCCACTGGAAATCGTCTCCCACATAGCCGAAACCCAGGTTGGTGCCCTGGCCCCGTTGGCGTCGCTCGGTGGCAAAGGAGGACCCGGGTGGTAGTGCTGCCACCTGCCCGTAAGTGAGCAGGTCTGGACCATCGGCGGGAAGGTCGCCCGCATCCAGCTGCACCCGATCCACGTGCAAGAAATAGTGCCCGTCGTAGCCACGCGGCATCCACGCCACCACAGGACGTTCCCAGCCACGCAGGCTGGAGATTCCGTCCGTGGAGCGCTTGCTCAGCGCCTGGTGTCCCGCTTCGATTCGCGGCTGGCCCCGTGCCTCGATAGCGTCGATCTCGCCCTGAATCTTTGCGACGACTACAGGGTCTGCCGGCAGGGACAGCGTGTAGCTCTGCTGGAGAACCAGCGGGCTGTCTGAATCACTCGACGACCGGGTTTGTCTGTTGGGTTCCGTTGTGGGAGGGGCTTCCTTTCCGCGCGTCTCCAGCTGGAGGGCGCTGCGGAAGAACACCATGGCCTGCGTATAGTTGCGGTTGGCCCGCTCCAGGCGCGCAGCATGCAGCAGCACATCACTGTCTTGCGGAAAACTGTCCAGCAACCGGGTCGCCAATGCCCGCGCTTCGTCCATGCGGCCAATGCGTTGCCAGATGCGCAACACTGCCAGTTGCTGCCCCACATCGTCCGGTGGGATACGGTCTTTCAACCAGTCTGCCTCATTGGCCGCGGCCCGCCTGTCTCCGGTGTCCTGCAGTCGTGACAACGTGTCAGCCAGCGCCATGCGAACGGACAGATCGTCAGGTTGTGCGGATGCCAGGGGCTTGAGCAATTGGGCGGCATCGGCATATTCGGCCGCAGCCATGAGCAAGCGGGCCTGAGCCAGGCTGCGTTGGCGCGGTGTGGAGAGTGTGTCCGGCAGCCGTGTCGCCTGGCGTGCCAGCCGCGAGGCTTCGTTGGGGCGTCCAGCCTGCTGCTGCTTCTCGATGAGCCGCTCCTGGTGCGCGGTGTACAGCGCTACCAGCCGGTTTTCTTGCTCGGCGCTCCAGCCCTTGGTTTGCAGCAGGCGAGGCAATTGCTCGGCGAGGCCGGCCTCATCCTCGGCCCGGTTGAGCAGCTGTGCGTAGTCCAGTTGCGTGTCTGGCGCCAGTGTGGGAACGCGCGCTGCCAGGCGATGGAAGACTGCCACGCCCCGTGCGGGCTGTGCACGGCGAAACCAGGCATTGGCTACGCTGTAGAGCAGGTCTGCTTCATTGCCCGCTTCTTGTTCCGCTTGCTGTAGCAGCGCATCGACCTCTGCGGCAGGCAGGGGCTTCAGAGTTTGGGCGACGAGCGACTTGACCTGAGAGCGCCGCACCAGCGCGCGCATGGCGTCTGTCTGATCGGCGGAGGGTATCCGCTGCATGTCTGCGAGGGCAGCGCTGTCTTCGTCCAGGGCAGAGCGTATCAGGGCGCGGGCATACAACATCTCTGCGCCGACGGTGCCGGACGGAATGCGCGCCACACCCTCATCCATGACGTGCAGTGCTTCTTGGGGGCGGCCCAGGCGCATGTAAACACGTGCGAGGCGGTGTCTTATCCAGGCATCGTCGGGGGTCAGTACCACTGCCGACTCCAAGGCACGCAGTGCGGGGCCCAGGCGCTGGGCCTGCAGGTCGTCCTCCGCCTGGGCCACCAGCACGTCGGCCTGGGCACTGGCGAGTTTTTCGGCGAGAGTGGTGTCACGTGCGGCAGCCTCGGCCAGCAGGGACAGCGCTTTGGTCACCCGCCCGGTGCGGGCATAGAGACTTGCCAGGCCTTTGATGGCGGAGGTGCTGTTGGGCTCCTGTTGGAGGGCTTGTTGGTAGAAATTCTCTGCCAGCGCATGGTCCCCTTGCAGGTCGCGAATGCTCGCCAGGGTGGTCAATGCATCAGCACTTTGAGGCTGCATCTGCAGCGCGCGTTCGGCCAGGCTGGCCGCCGTGACCAGTTCGTTCTGTTCGACGGCTCTGTCGGCCTGTCGCAGCAGTCCCCAGAATCTGGCGGTGGCCTGCAGGTCCTTCCAGCGGCCCTGACGTGTGAGCGCATAGGCTTGGCTGAAGAGTTCCTGCGCCTGTGCATGCTGGCCTTGGCGCAGGCGGATCAATCCCAGGTTTCCCAGGCTTTCTCCGTCCTGGGGGCGCAAAGCCAGCGTCGCCTGGACCTGCTCTTCCGCCAACTCCATATCGCCTTGGTCAAGGGCAGTGCGCGCTGCCTGGCGGGCGATGTTGGCGGGGTCGCGGGCCGCGCGCTCTGCGCGCTCGACCGCCTGTTGCATGGCGGCCAGTCGTTCCACCATGGCGCTGTCAGCCGGGTAGCGCTGCAGGAATGCGCGCACGCGGGGCAGGTTGGCTGGGGTGTTGGCCAGCCGGTCCAGGGCGCGACGCCAAAGGTCTTGCAGCTGTTGGGCGTTAGTATCGGGCTGTTTTGCCAGGGCCTCGATCTCCTGCACCACGGCCGTCGGGTTGCCCCCCTGGTACATGCGCAGCTCCAGTTGTGCCAGCCGGTAGCGGGACTCCCCGGTCTGCTGGTACAGCTTGGCCAGCTGGCGCTGGGATTCGGTGCTCTGTTTGGCGGTGGAGCCCATGATCTGGTGGTATTCCAGCGCCAGTCCGCCGAGCGTGGGCGGGCCTTGCGGAAACAGCTCGCGTGCCAGATCGGCGGCCTCGGCCTTGCGGCCTGCGCGCGCCATCAAGCGCATCTGGGCCAGTTTTTCGCGGTCGGGGCCATACACGTGCACCAGGGTTTCCAGTTCCTGGGTCAGCACATGGCCGGGGTGGCGTGCACGCAAGGTGGCCAGCACGCGCTGGGCCTCGTCGCTTTTCTTTTCGCGCAGCGCCAAGTCGCCCAGCGTTGCCAGCCCTTCGGGAGAGTTCGGGTCCATGGCCAGCAGCTTGTCCACCAGCTGGCGAGCCATATCCGGCCGGTTTTTGCTGGCCCACAGGCGGGCGCCGCTGAGCAGCTCAGCTTCGATGGCGGGTGGGGTGCTGGCGTGCACGCCGTGCTGGCCGGGCAGGCAGGCGGCGGCGAGCAAGGTCAGGGAGGGGAGCCAGCGGTGTGTGCGGCGTTTCACGGTTTCCATCGCACAGTGAGTTGGCCGTTTGCAGTGAAGCGATATTGCCCCTCCATGGCGCCCAGCCCAAAAAAGCCGAGCACCTGCTCGTAGTAGGCCGTGGGACGCAAGGGGCGGGCCTCCAGGCGCATGCGCTGCGATTGCAGGGTGCGGTCGTCGCCCACTGCCCGCAAAAATGGCAGGACTGCAGCCGAGAACCCGGAGGGGGCGGGGCCCGAGGCTTGGGCTGTCAGGATGTCGATGGACTCAGGCGGGTATCCCTGTTCGCGCACGAAGCGTGCCATCGGCTGCAGGGTATCCAGCAAGGCCTTGCGACCGGGAGCGTTGGCGTGCAACGTGCCCGCCCACAGATAGACGCGGATGGCGTTGTAGCTGCCCTGGCCTTTTTCCTTGCCCTTGTCATCCACCAGAAAGCCCTGCTTAGGGTCGTACACTGTCCAGTCGGGCGTGAAGCCCTTGGGTGAAGCGCCCTGGATGACCTTGAGCGAGCTGTCCACCAGTTGCTTCCATTCGGGCTGCGGGTCCACTGCTGCCAGCCAGTGCATGAGGTGCATGGGCATGTAGCTGGGGTTCAGGCGCCAGCGTCCGTCCTTCTGTGCAAAGCCCTGGGGCGCTGGCAGAAGGGTCAGTCCCAGGCCGGGCAGTTGCGCGGTTTCTTCGCGCAGGATGCGGGCCGCCAGCAAGGCGGAGAGCGCGCGGTAGCTGCGCACGTTCCACAGGCGGCCTGCCTCGCCCAGCGCGTAGGCCATCCAGAGGTCGGCGTCCGATGCGGCGTTGCTGTCGATGACACCCCAAGTGCCATCGGGGCGTTTACCCCATAGCCACGCCGGGAGACGGGCGGTCATGTCCCCATCACAGAGGTTGTTTTCGGTCCAGCGCAACAACTTGTCGAAGGTGGTTCGGTCATTGGCCACCAAGGCAAAGAACAAGGCGTATGCCTGGCCTTCGGAGTAGGTCTGTCCTCCTCCCGCATCATCCGAGATGACGCGGCCGCCTTCGTTGATGAACTGCGCCTTGAACGCTTCCCAGGCGGGCCACCCGGGGCGTTCTGCCGTGGATTGGGGTTGCGCGCGAAGGCCTGGCAGCCAGGACAGCAGTGCAGCACCGCCGCCAGCCTGCAGGGCCGTGCGCCGACGAAGGTATTCAGTCATGCTGGGATGCCAGTCGGCGGCGCGCCATGGTGCGCAAGGCGCCATAAACGATAAAGGTCAGCAGAAGGCCTGTGGCGATGCCCGCCAAAGCCAGCAGCAAGGGGTGGCTGTGCAGGTGGAACCACAGGCGTTGCCACCAAGGCAGGTCGCCCACGTAGTACACAGGCTTGATGCGGAAGCTTTCGATGGCGTCGCCGCGCATCAGGCCCAGATCTCCGCGCAGGCTCTTGATCTTGCCCGCATCGTTCAGGCTCTGGCTCAGCAGCCCCATGGCTTCCTTGTCAGTGGCGGTGAGCGCCACCACGCTGCGACCACTGTGCAAGGGCGATTCAAAACCCGTGACTGCTGCCAGCGGCCCTGTGCCTTGCAGCACAGCTTGCCCGCCAGAGGCGGACAGGCGGTGTTCGGATTCCAGGTTGAACAGTTCAATGAACGATCCCAGTGCGCGTTCCAGGGGCTGCACCGACCGGGCGCCAGCGGCCAGCAGGGCTGGCAGGTGGTTCTTCCACTGCTCCAGCAAACCATCGGCGTCGGCCTGCGACACGATCAGGATGTCCGTGTCACCCGCCTTGTTGGCGTCCGCAGCACGCAGCAGTTGAAAGCGGGTGCCTGGATAGCCGGTGGAAGCGCTCATGCGGCCTACGGAGGTCAGGAAGACCTCGATGTCTGCGGCGCTGGGCTGGTTGGGCAAGATGATGGAGGTCTGGGCCAGGTCGGGCACCCGGGTGAACGGAAAGCCGCTGTTGGCATAGGCCGCCAGATTGGGCATGGCCAGGTAGTGGCGAAAACCCGTGAGGTCGATGGTGGACTGCGGATCAATGGCCGCAAACAGTTCGGTGGGCGGCGCGGACTTGCAACGGCCTAGGTCGTTGGGCGGGATCTGGAATGCGAACTGCAGCTGGTTGTCGCCGCCAATCATGAAGGCAGGAATCTTCAGGTCCGAACGGTTCTGGGCGTTCCCGTCATCGAACAGGGGCAACATCACCGTGTTCTTGCCGCTGGTGCGGTCGTCTCGCGACTGCAGTGGATAGGACTGGATGAACTGGTTGTTGATGGAGATGTTCAGACTGCCATGGTCCGAAACGCTGCTGGGGGTGTAGCGATAGGCCAGGTCCAGCGGCACGCCTTTGGCGTTCCAGGTGAACAGGTCCGGGGCCATGCGGGTGTAGATGTTCACCGTGTCGTTGAGCACCGTGCCACGCAGTTGCAGGTCCGACGGACTGCCCACCAACTCGGCCAGTTTCACGGGCCTCTGGGTGGTGATCCAGCGAGGCGCGTCATAGGGCTTGGTCAGCGCGGGATAGTCCAGCGATTTGACAGCAATGGTTTGCCCGGACAAAACCGCTTTCCCCAGGGCCAGGGCATCTGCCGCCATCTGCAGCTGAGCATCGTCTTTGCCCAGCACCAGCAGCAGTTTGGCGCCTGGCACTTCGGGGTGGTTGACCATCGAGATCGTGGGCTCGGTCACAGGTGCCATGTCCTGCAGAAACGCGGGACGGTGGCTGTTGGTGGCCAGCACCACGGCGTGCGAGCGGGGCAGCTGGTTTTCCAGCACCGGGAACTGGTTGCCTCGGTAGCCTGCCAGCATGCCAATCCAGCTGGCGATGGAGCCTGACGCCTTGAGCGTACCGGTGCTGGGTTGATTGCCGAACACAAACGGCAGCTTGACGGGGCGGTTGTCCCGGGGGTCGAAAAACGGCGCAGGCAGCAGCGCGAGGTCATTGCGCAGAGGAATCTGCCGCAACGAAAGCTCCAGCTGGCTGTCGTTACTGATGGTGGCCCACAGGCTGGAGTGGGTGGGCGTCTCACATTCCATCGTGTAGTGGCCGATGAACTGGAAGCGGAACCGGTTGTAATCCGTGAAGTAGCGCGGGTCGATGTTGAGCTCGACCGTCTGCGGGGTGCCCAGGCGCTCCTTGTCCAGCACCACGGTCTGCAGGGTTTCGTCATTGAGCATCAGCTTGAGATGCGAGAGTGACGGGATCAGCGCAGGTGACAGTGTGAAGGTCAGGCGCAGCTTGGCGGCTTCGACGATCTCGTCGCGCCGCACCCCCACACCCACACTGGCCTCACTCTCCACGCCGCGCAAAGAAACAGGGCGCCCCACGCCCAGTTCCTTGAGGCTGACTTTCCATTGCCGTGCGGGCAGCGTAGGAGTGTCTGAGGGGCTGGCTCCGATCGCGCTGTCGTTGGCCTGCACTGCCCGGGCTGACTCGCGCTCCTGGCGGGTCTGAGCCTTTTCTTTGGCCACAGCGCTGCGGGCCTTGCTGGTCTGGGCGTTGGCTTGCGGGGCGGGGGCTGAGATCAGCCCGGCAGTGATCAGCGCGACAAAAAGAGGGAGCGCGCGGGTTGCAGATGTGGATTTCACAGTGTTCTTTTTTGCTGGCTCGTACCTGAAGGATGGGGCGCATCGGACCCATGCCTGGGTGGTGTCACTTGTATGACAAAGTGTATCGATGGGGCCGGGTTGTGCCGCTGGGCAGGACATTTGTTTGCAATTGCTTTGCCAGCAGTGTTGTTGCCCGACTGCAGCAGGTACGTGAAGAGTAAGTGCCTGGATTCATGGTTCGAAAAAACGGTGCGCGTCTGTAGCTCTGGCTGGTCACCATGGCATGGCGGATGGCATGCTCCCTGGCGGGCTGACGGCGGACAGAACACGCGGTGGTTCTTGCAAAGACACATCCGTTGCCACCCGTGAAAGGTGGACACCGGGGCCGTGGGCCCCAGGCGGCCAGACAATGGTGCTGTCGGCAGACGACTCCGGGCCATGGGGCCGGGTTGCCGCGAGCGGAGAAACAATCGGTCTGGAAACAAAAAAGCCTGCTACTTATGGGTAGCAGGCTTTTTGTGCCTTGCGGCTTGATTTGGTGGGTCCTGAGTGACTCGAACACTCGACCTACGGATTAAGAGTCCGCTGCTCTACCAACTGAGCTAAGAACCCAAATCTTTAAAATTTGTCTGCATCGCTGCAGAGCCTCGAATTATGCACTAGTTTTTGGACACTCTGCAAGTCGCGCCCAAAAATTATTGCATTGCGTTGCGGCTGGCCAGCTCGACGAAGAGGCCGCTGTGGTCCAGCTCGCCCAGGCCGTGGTCCACACCCTCGGCATACAAGGCCTCAAACAGGGCTGTGATGGGGGCGTCGAAACCTGTTTCCCGGGCGGTGGCCAACGCATTGCGCATGTCCTTCAGTTGGACCGCCATGCGGCCCCTGGGGGCGAAGTCGCGTTCCACCATGCGCTGGCCATGCAGCTGCAGGATGCGGCTGTCGGCAAAACCGCCGCTAATGGCCTCGCGGACCTTGGCCATGTCGGCACCACCCTTGGCGGCAAACAGCAGCGCTTCGGCCACGGCACCAATCGTGATGCCCACGATCATCTGGTTGGCCAGTTTGGCCAGCTGCCCGGCACCGTGTGGCCCCACATGCGTGGCGTGCCCCAGGCAGGCAAACACGGGCTGGGCGCGGACATAGTCCTCGGGCCTTCCTCCGGCCATGATGGCCAGAGTGCCGGCTTCGGCGCCAACGGTGCCCCCAGATACCGGTGCATCCAGGTGGGTCAGGCCCAGCTCGCCCAGGCGGGCTGCGTGGTCGCGGGCCTCGCTGGGCTGAATGGAGGCCATGTCAATGAAAAGAGCACCCGGGCGCATTGCCCGCGCGGCGCCCTGTTCAAAGAGAACCTGGCCCACGACAGGACCGTTTTCGAGCAGGCTGATGACAATGTCCGCGTCCTTGACGGCATCGGCAGGGCTGCCGTGGACGTTGACACCCCACTGCGCCAGCGGTTCTGCTTTGGCGCGGGTGCGGTTCCAGGCGTGCATCCTGTGGCCTGCTTCGCTGAGCCGCTTGGCCATGGGCAACCCCATCATGCCAATGCCAAGAACGGCGATGCGAAGCGGTGTGGTGGTCATGGCGTTGTTCTGCTGCAAAGAGGAATTCAAGGGCGTCTCTGTTGTCATCATGTGCCTTTTTGGCGCTCCAGTCTGTCACGGAGCTTGCAGCGTATGGCGATTGGCCAGATGATTCTGCAGCGCCAGCGCCGTTCCTGCGTCTGCCGAGCCTGTTGGCCGGGCTGCGGTATGGCACCGAAGGCTGCCCACATAACTCGGAGACCCTTGCCCATGACCTTGCCCCTGTACGACCCTGCCTGGCTGGAGCGCATGTACAACAATCGCGCCCTGGTCCCTGACCACATGGACTACTTCCAGCGTTGGGCTCAAGACTCTGCCCAGGTGCGAGCCACTGTCCCTTGTGCGCTGGATGTGGCCTATGGCACGGGTGCCGGGGAAACCCTGGACGTGTTCCCGTCCGCCCGCGCCACCGGTGGGCCGGTGCCGGTGCTGGTGTTCATCCACGGCGGTTACTGGCGGTCACTCGACAAATCGGATCACTCGTTCATCGCACCGCCTTTCACCCAGGCCGGGTTTTGTGTGGTGGTGGTGAACTACGCGCTGTGCCCGGGCACCCCCGATGCGCCGGTGACCATTCCCCACATCGCGCGGCAGATGGAAAAGGCGCTGGGCTGGGTGTGGCACCAGATCGCCGCCCATGGTGGCGACCCCCGGCGGATCACCGTGGCGGGGCACTCGGCGGGCGGGCAGTTGGCGGCCCTGCTGCTCACCAGTGTGTGGCCCCTGATCGGCAAGGGCTTGCCCGATGGCCTGGTGCGCAATGCGCTGTCGATCTCCGGGGTGCACGATCTGGAACCCATCATGCACACGCCCATGTACCAGTCGGTGTTGCACCTGACCGAACAGCAGGTGCTGCAATGCAGCCCCGCGCGCTTGCTGGAGCCGCCCACCGGCACGCTGTATTGCGCCGTCGGGGCGGATGAAAGCCCCGAGTTCCTGCGCCAGAACCAGCTCATGCAGGATGCCTGGGGCAGTCATTTTGTACCCCGCAGCGTGGCCTTGCCGGGGTTGAACCACTTCAGCATCGTCGATGCCCTGGCCAAGCCCGGGCATGACCTGCACCACATGGCGCAGAACCTGCTGCGGGCCTGAGAACAGGTTCTCCTAACCGGGCGGCGGCTCGCGCCCGGGGGGTTACATCAGCAGGTGCTCGCCTGCGTTGTCGCCGCCCAGGATCACATAGTTCACCTTACGCACGTCCATCAGCTTGGTGCCGCCCGCGTAGCTGATGGAGCTTTGCACGTCCTGCTCCATCTCGATGAGCGTTTCGGCCAGTTTGCCTTTGATGGGCTCCAGGATGCGCTTGCCTTCGACATGTTTGTATTCGCCCTTGTTGAAGTCACTGGCCGAGCCGTAGTACTCCTTGAACAGCGCGCCGTCCACTTCCACCGTTTTGCCGGGTGATTCCTCGTGGCCCGCAAACAGCGAGCCGATCATCACCATGCTGGCGCCAAAGCGGATGCTCTTGGCAATGTCACCGTGGCTGCGGATGCCGCCGTCGGCAATGATGGGCTTGGTGGCCACGCGGGCACACCACTTGAGGGCCGACAGCTGCCAGCCGCCCGTGCCAAAACCGGTCTTGAGCTTGGTGATGCACACCTTGCCCGGGCCCACGCCCACCTTGGTGGCATCGGCGCCCCAGTTTTCCAGGTCGATGATGGCTTCGGGCGTGGCCACGTTGCCAGCAATCACAAACGACTGCGGCAGGTGCTTTTTCAGGTAGCCGATCATGTTCTTCACGCTGTCAGCATGGCCATGGGCAATGTCGATAGTGATGTACTCGGGCGTGATGCCCTGTGCCACCAGCTGGTCCACGGTGGCGTAGTCGGGTTGCTTCACGCCCAGCGAGATCGATGCATAGCAGCCCTTGGCATGCATATCCTTGACGAACTGGATGTTGTCCAGGTCAAAGCGGTGCATGACATAGAAGTAACCGTTCTGCGCCATCCAGGTGCAGATGGTTTCGTCCACCACGGTCTTCATGTTGGCCGGCACCACCGGCAGGCGAAAGCGGCGACCGCCCAGCTCCACACTGGCGTCGCATTCCGAGCGGCTTTCCACGCGGCACTTGCGGGGCAGCAGCAGGATGTTGTCGTAGTCGAAGATTTCCATGAGATTCCAAGCTCCATAAAGGGACGCCGCCAAACGATTTCGACGGCGGTGGGCGCTTGGCTGTCAGACCGGCTTTGCGGGAGTGGACGTGACAGTCACTCCGAACCCTGCTGAGCGCAGGCACAAAAAACCGGGCGTCAAGAAACTTGGGCCCGGTGATTGATTCTACCCGCCTGCCAAAGGGCCGTCATAACGGCACCGGTATTACCTGCATACGGATTGGGCGGCCGCCACGATGCTGCCCGAGGCATCCTGCACCCAGCCAACCAGATGCAGCCTGTCGGCCTGTGCGCCATCGGGGATGCGCATGGAGCGGGTTTCCATCCATGCCCACGGCTTGCCCTTGCTGCGTGCGGGCCGCTGGGCCTGGGGCCAGGCACCCTCGAACTGATTGCGTACGATGTAACGGGGCACAACGGTGCCGTCAGTACCTGCGGGTATGGCCTCTACCAGCAACAGGTAAAAGGCGAGGGGCGTGGCAGCCGCAGTGCGCTGTGGCGCCGCAGGGGAGGGGGTGAAGGCGATGCCTGTGCCCACATAGTCATTGAACGCCACCCCATGGGCCACGCGCAACCGGCCACGCGCTGCTAAATCGACCGGGGTGACGTACACATCGGTGGAGATGGGGGGCTTGCGCCCCAGGGCTTGCAGGCGGGGCAGCGCGTCGGTGGAGGCTGCAGCCGACAGGGGGGCGTCGTCGCCCGCCTTGCCCGGCACGATCCAGTCCAGCAGCACGGCACCTGCCTTGGCTGACGGTGCCGGGGTGGCCGCATCGCCCCAGCAGGACTCGCAGTCGGCGCTGATGAAGCGCTCGAACACGGCCACAGGCCTGGGGGTGCCGTCGCTGCTGCAACTGGCCTGGGCCATCGCCTGGGGGGCGTGCGCCAGGGCCAGCCACAGGCTGGCCAGGGTGAGGGCAATGTTTTTCATGGTGCGAGGCGGCGTGGGGCAGGGTGCTTTCTACAATGGCTGGATGTTCCCACAAGACCCGTTTTCGGGTGCGCCAGATGCCCTGGTGCCCCCACACTCCGGTGCGCCCTCGGCCGCATCCCCCCTTCTGGCCCACCTGAACGATGAACAACTGGCTGCGGTGACCTTGCCCGCAGGCCATGCGCTCATCCTGGCGGGGGCGGGGTCGGGCAAGACCCGGGTGCTGACCACCCGGATTGCCTGGCTGCTGCAAAACGGCTACGCCACGCCCGGCGGCATCCTGGCCGTCACATTCACCAACAAGGCTGCCAAGGAGATGGTGGCCCGCCTGTCGGCCATGCTGCCGGTCAACGTGCGTGGCATGTGGATTGGCACCTTCCATGGCCTGTGCAACCGGCTGCTGCGTGCGCACCACAAGGCAGCGGGGCTGCCGCAGTCGTTCCAGATCCTGGATACGCAAGACCAGCTCTCGGCCATCAAGCGCCTGTGCAAGCAGCACAACGTGGACGAGGAGCGCTTTCCTCCCAAGCAGCTGTCGTACTTCATCGCCAGCTGCAAGGAAGAGGGCATGCGTCCCGGCGACGTGCCCACGCACGACAGCGACGCCCGCAAGAAGGTCGAGGTCTACCAGCTCTACGAAGAGCAATGCCAGCGCGAAGGCGTGGTGGACTTCGGCGAGCTGATGCTGCGGTCTTACGAGCTGCTGCGCGACAACGACCCGATCCGCGAGCACTACCAGCTCCGATTCCAGCACATCCTGGTCGATGAGTTCCAGGACACGAACAAGCTGCAATACGCCTGGCTCAAGCAACTGGCGGGCAATGAGGTGGGCGGGCGTTACGAGGCGCGCGGCAGCGTGATCGCCGTGGGCGACGACGACCAGAGCATCTATGCCTTCCGTGGCGCGCGCGTGGGCAACATGACCGACTTTGTGCGCGAATTCGATGTGCAGCGCCAGATCAAGCTGGAGCAGAACTACCGCAGCTACAGCAACATCCTCGACTCGGCCAACCACCTCATCAGCCACAACAGCCGCCGCCTGGGCAAGAACCTGCGCACCACGCAGGGCGCGGGCGAGCCCGTGCGCGTGTACGAGGCCAGCTCTGACCTGGCCGAGGCGCAGTGGATGGTGGACGAGATCAAGCAGTTGGTGCGCAACGACGGCTTTGAGCGCAAGGAAATCGCCGTGCTCTACCGCAGCAATGCGCAAAGCCGGGTGATCGAATCGGCATTGTTCAATGCCAGCGTGCCCTACCGCGTGTACGGCGGCCTGCGCTTTTTTGAGCGTGCCGAAATCAAGCATGCGCTGGCCTATCTGCGCCTGTTGGAGAACCCGCACGACGACACCAGCTTCACGCGCGTCGTCAACTTTCCTCCGCGCGGCATTGGCGCGCGCAGCATCGAGGTGCTGCAGGACGCGGCCCGCGCCGCAGGCTGCTCGTTGCACGACGCGGTGAGCGCTGTGCCCGGCAAGGCGGGGGCCAACCTGGGCGCGTTTGTGGCCATGGTGGATGTGCTGCGCGAACAGACCCAGGGCCTGAACCTGCGCGGCATCATCGAGCAGATGCTCGAATCCACGGGGCTGGTGGAGCACTTTCGCACCGAGAAGGAAGGCGCCGACCGCATAGAGAACTTGGAGGAACTGGTCAACGCCGCCGAGAGCTTTGTCACGCAAGAGGGCTTTGGCCGTGACGCGGTGGCGCTGCCACTGGACGAGCACGGCACGCCGCTCACCCAAAGCGCCGTGAGCCAGGGGCTGGACCCCAACGCTCCGGTGCTGGACGAACCTCTGAAACCCGCCGTGCCCGGCATCGTGGACGCCGACACCGGCGAAACCCTCTCGCCCCTGGCCGCCTTCCTGACCCACGCCGCGCTCGAAGCCGGTGACAACCAGGCGCAGGCTGGGCAGGACGCTGTGCAGCTCATGACGGTGCACGCCAGCAAGGGGCTGGAGTTTGACTGCGTGTTCATCGGCGGCATGGAGGAGGGCCTGTTTCCCCACGAGAACTCCGCCAGCGACCGCGACGGCCTGGAGGAAGAGCGTCGCCTGATGTACGTGGCCATCACCCGCGCCCGCAAGCGCCTGTACCTGAGTCACTCGCAAACGCGCATGCTGCACGGGCAGACGCGCTACAACATCAAGAGCCGGTTTTTTGACGAACTGCCCGAAGCGGCCCTCAAGTGGATCACGCCCAAGCAGCAGGGCTTTGGCTCGTATACGCCCAGTTTTGCTACTAATTCAGGAGCTGGTAGCGCATATGGATCTGGCGCTAGAGGCCAATTTGGCTTCAAATCCGAGACATTTGCCAGCCCCCCGGTGCCTGTGCAGAAGGCGGCGCCCTCGCACGGCCTGCGCGCGGGCATCGCCGTGTTCCACACCAAGTTTGGCGAGGGCAAGGTGCTGGCCATTGAAGGCACCGGCGACGACGCACGTGCACAGGTCAACTTTCCGCGCCACGGCACCAAGTGGCTGGCGCTGTCGGTGGCCAAGCTGACGGTGGTCGAATAGCGATTTTTTGAGCCAAATCGCCTGCTAGCGCTAGTACCTTATGCCCTGTTAGCTATTGTTTGTATAGCTAGCCGGGGCCGCCAATGACAACGGGGCCCTGAGGCCCCGTTGGTTTTTGAAGCGGGCCGCACCGGGTGCAGACCTGTTGGCCCTTCGCTCAGGCTGAGTTCAGGCCTGGTTCAGGCTGGGCTGCTTGGCCGCTGCCGTCAGGTAGCCCACGGCCGCGCCGTTCTTGTTCTTGTAGTTGGCCTTGATCATCGGGTCCAGCGTGTCCTTGACCACGCTGTGGATGGCGCCCCAGTCACCGGCGTGCTGGAAGTTGCTCATGATGTACGTCCAGCCGTTGATCTCGTCCACGGCGTGCAGGCCGGTGGACTCGCCGCCCGAGGGGATCGACATCACGCGCGACAGCTGCTTGGTATCCACGTTGTAGGCCCACAGGAAGTTGTTGACGTGCTGGCTGCTGTCTTCGCCGATGAACAGGGTGCGCATCTTTTCGGAGAACTTGAGGTTGTCCGGGTTGGCGATGTTGTTGGGGTTGGCGGTGTTGCCCAGGGCGTCGGCGGTGATGTCTTCACCGGCCAGCAGCACCTTGGTGTCCACGGGCATCCATTCGCTGTTGATGGTGCCGCCAGCGGTGTCCTTCTGGCCACCCTTGAGGTTCAGCGCCATCACGGCGCCGGCCACCAGTTGCTTGGGCACCGAGATGCCGTTGCCCGGCACGTTGGCGGCGTTGCCTGCCACCATGGACGACTGGATGTTCTGCAGCGCAGAGTAGGCAATCTTGTCCTTGGCGTTGACCGTGGTGCCTTCCATCTTGGTGAAGCCCAGGCTGGCGCCGAGGTAGGCGGCGTAGCGGTGGGTTTCCAGGAAGGCAGCGGCCTTTTCCATGCCAGGGTTCAGCTTGATCCACTCGGTCTTGCCGTTGGCCACGATCTTGGTGTAGCTGGCGTCGGCCGGGTCGGTGGTCTTCACGGTCATGATGTCCGTGGGCTTGAGCGTGTTGGCCAGGTTCTCGATCTCGGCGCTGGTGGCCGAGCCCATCTTGATCCAGGTGAGGGGTGCCGCTGTGCCCACCTTGGGGTCGATGGAGAAGCCGCTGCCCACCTTGGCAACGTACAGCGTGCCAGAGGACAGGTCTTTTTCCTTGTCGGCCACGAACACGAAGTAGCCGCTGTTGGTGGCGTCGTCGCCCATCAGCGCCGTGCGGTTGTCAGGCATCACCTGCACCAATTCGTGCGAGATGCGGCCCATGCAGAAGTGCTTCTTGATGCTGGCGGTGCCGTCAGGGTTCACCGTCACCTCGGGCATGTGTCCGTAGTGGTATGGGTTGGCCTTGGTTTCGTCGCCAAGCAGGTTCTTGCTGTAGGCCTTGAACATGGCGTTGCTGGCGATGCTGAACGCATCGGGTTCGTATTCTTCGCTCGACAGGTGGGTGCCCCAGGGCGACAGGCTCGCGCCGCAGGTGATCCATAGGCCGTGTACCTTGGAGGTGTCCACGTTGTGGTACTTCACCAGGCTCAGCTTGCCGGTGGTCTGGTCCTGGTCCAGCGTCAGCACGGCAATGGGCGAGGGCAGCTTGCCGTACATGTCGGTCTTGCCGTCTTGCGCCCAGGTGGTGTATTCAAACTGCACCACGGCAAACACTGCCTTGCCCTTGAGGCCGGTCACGGTGGGGTTGGCCACGGTCAGCAGCGAGGTGCCGTCGGGCGAGTCCGAGAAGTACTGGCGTTCCTTGCCAGCCACCGTGGCGTCGATGATGGGCTTGTTGTTGATGTCGTAGTAGCCACCCGACAGGATGGTGCCGCCCTTGCCGTCGGACACCATGTCGCCCGTCACGAAGAACGGCTGGTAAGCCAGCTGGTACGAGCGCACCGAGTCGTCGCTGAGCTTGATGTTGAGCGTGGAGCCCACGGTGGTGGTGGCCATGGCAGCGGCGTTGGCCAGGGTGGGGGCTGCCATCGACGTGAAGCTGGCCGACACATAGCCGGGCGCGGCGGAGTCGCCGCCACCGCAGGCGGTCAGCAGTGCGGCCGAGGCGCTGGCGCTGAGCGGCAGCATGGGAACGCCGGCCAGCAGTTGCAGGGCCTTGCGGCGGGTGGGCATCGTCGGTTGGGTCATTTTCGGGGTGTTTCCAAGTGGGTATGCGAACGGGCATGCCACGCCCTGATCCGACCGGGAGCCTTGTTGGAAAAGGCGTAGTAGGCGGGTGGCATGGAATCCAGCCCGCGATCCTAGGAACGCCCCGTGACAGTGGTTTGACGTTTGTGTGACGGTTTGACGCAGTGCCTGGCGCACTGCGTAACGGCACCTCAATGCGCGCCGCGCAGCCATCGCGGCGCGCGCTGCGGCTCAGTGCGGCTGAGTACCGCAGAGCAGCGTTCAGTCCCGGGAGCCGGGCGGGCCGTAGGAGTTGCCGGTTCCGTAACTGTTGGCCGGTGCAGCCGCGCCGCCGCTGCCGTCCTTGATGCCCTTGCGGCCCGACACCTGCCACGCCGTGCGCTGGTTGACCAGCCCCGCCAAAAACTCCATTTCTTCGTCCGTGTGGTTGATGGCACCGGCCGGTGTCAGCAGCCGGCCATTGCGGGGTACGGGCTCTGCCCAGAACGACTGGTGGTAGCTGGACTGGCTCACCAGGCGTTCGCCGCCCGCCGTCAGCTCCACCGTGCCATAACAGTTGCAGAGGTAGCCGCGCTGGTCCTGGTCGGCAAATACCTCGGCATACACCCCTGTGCCGCGGATGCCCGCCGTGGCGGTGGGCAGCGCAATCTGCCGGTCGGGGCCGCGCCCCCACACCGTCGCCACCGCACCGCTGAGCAGGCGCAGCAGCTTGACGGCCGTGGGGGTGTCGCTCTCCATCGCCATGCGTGAGTTCTGCCGCACCATGAACGCGCTGTCGCCCACCGAGAACACCAGGCTGGCGCCCGGCCCGGTCTCGATGCGGTCGTTGGCGGTGATGGTGTGCTGCGCCGTCAGGGGCTCGCCATTGCGCAGCACGTCGCCGCGCACCTCCACGATGTTGCTGCGCGCCTGCGCATGGGCTGCCGACCAGCCACCGCCTGCCACCCACAGCGCGGCGGCCTGCACCACGCTGCGCCGTTGGAACCAGACCAGCTCGTCGTCAGAGCGGCCCTGCAGGTGGTGCGCCAGGGGGGCTGGGGGGCGGGTTGTCATGGGGCGCCTCTTCTTGCTGGGGGGTGTAGGGGGGCTCGAAGCAGTCGCGGAAGGTGAAGACCACCGAGGTGAAGAACATGGCCGCCATCATCATGGCAGCGCCTACCATGATGCCACCGGCCATCGATCCCGCAAGCCCCGCCACGGCCAGCAGGGCCGACACGATGCTGACCACCAGCCCGCCCAGCAGAAACACACCCAGCCAGCCCAGCCCGTAGACCAGGAACGCACCAAAGTTGCGCACGCAGGCCACGATGGAGAAGAACAGCGCCTTGACCGGCGGTACGCCATGCCAGTGCACGAGGCCCGGTGCATGCCAGAACAGCAGCGACAGGGGCAGGTACAGCAGCATCGACAGCCACATGGCGCGCTGGAAGTCCGGGTTCTCGGCAATCTCTCGGGTCATGGGCGCGCCACCCAGGTACACCTGCGCAAACTGGCCGCCGTCCAGCAGGGCCGACAGGCCCATGATGCCGAGAAAAGCCACCGCATACAGCACACCCAGTGTGAGCATGTCGCGCAGCCGCTCGCGCCCGGTGCGAAAGGCCACCAGCAGCACCGTGGGCATCGGAAACCGCCCTTGCGATGCCTGTGCCGCGGCCACCATCATGGCCAGCGTGGCAGACGGTAGCAGTGCGAGGGCAATGGCCGGCCCCACCAGCGGAATCATCGTGGCCAGCGACATGGCCGCCATGGTCATGAAGAACAGCGCAGCCAGCGCCATGGGCTGGCGCCAGAACGCCCGAACGCCGAGCTTGACCCAGGCCATGCCGGTGCGTGCGGGAACGATATGGAGTTTCATGAATACGTTGGAAAGGAGGAGAGGCCCGCACCGCCGACTGCGCCCCAACGCCCATGGGGCGCGCCGAGCGGCATCTGATGTCGAGGGGGCGAATAAGGTCGAATTTACCCCACTGCCCCAAACCAGTGGCGGGGTCAGGGGTTAGAGGCTGCCCGCCTGTGGTGGGATCAGCCCGCGCGTACGGGCAGGGCCAGGCGCCCGCGCAGCACGCGCTCGAAGTGCGTGGGGTCGTGGGGTTTGAGCATGGAGGCCTCGCGCGGCAGGTAGAAGTCCCACAGGCGCGAGATCCAGAACCGCAGCGCCCCGGCGCGCAGCATGGCGGGCAGCAACTCGCGCTCGGCGGCTGTCAGCGGACGCACGGCCTGGTACGCGTCGAGCATGCGCGTGGCGCGCTCGGCATCGTGGGCGCCGGTGGGCAGGTCGATGCACCAGTCGTTCAGGCACACGGCCAGGTCAAACAGCCAGGTGTCCACCCCTGCAAAGTAGAAGTCGAAGAAGCCCGTCAGCTCTTCACCCTCGAACATCACGTTATCGCGGAACAGGTCGGCATGCACGGGCCCGCGCGGCAGGGCGGCATAGGCGGAGCTGGCGGCCACATGGTTCTGGTAGGCCAACTCGGACCGCAGCAATGCGGCCTGTGCGTCGTCAATGTGGGGCAGCACCACCGGCACCGTCTCGTTCCACCAGGGCAGCCCGCGCAGGTTGGGCTGGTGGCGGTCAAAGTCGCGGCCCGCAAGGTGCATGCGGGCCAGCATGGTGCCCACGGCGGCGCAGTGCACGCCCTGAGGGGCCAGCTGGCTCTTGCCGCGCAGCTTGTTGACCACGGCGGCGGGTTTGCCACACACGGTGTGCAGGATGTCGCCGTTCTTGTCGGCACGCGGGTCGGGCACGGGCACGCCGCCGTGCGCCAGGTGCTTCATCAGGTACAGGTAGAAAGGCAACTGCTCGGCCGTGAGGCGCTCGAACAGTGTCAGCACGAACTCGCCCTGGTCGCTGGTCAGAAAGTAGTTGGTGTTCTCGATGCCGCCCTCAATGCCGCGCAGCTCCACCAGCTCGCCCAGTTGCAAACGGCGCAGCAACTCGCGCGCCTCGGGATTGGAGACTTCGGTAAAAACGGCCATCGCTCAGGGGGTCGAAGAAAAGAGAAGGGGAAGGGGCGGGACAACGGGCGGGGCTCAACCGGTGGCAACGCAGTGCGTGCGCGCCACCTTGCCACCCATCAGAACTTGAACACGTTCCAGACGCGGGGCGCCGTGGTGGTTTCAGCGCCATTGTTGCCACCGGCGCGGCTGCGCGCGCCATCAGGCGACTGCACTTCGTAGGCGGGCAGGTTGCCGGTCTTGGGCTGCACCGAGATGTTCTGGGTTTGCCCGCCGACCCGCAGCTCGTCCACACGGCTGCCTGCGTCTTCGATCTGGATGCGCTCCGTGCGCTGGTTGGTGCGACCAGACAGGGGCTCGGGATCGGGCAGCGCATCGCGCTGGTTACCAGCGCCTGCGGTGGTGGCAGCAGGGGATGGGGGCGGGGTTTGGGCCAGGGCATTGCCGCAGGCCATGCCCAGCAGCAGGAGAAGGTGAACAGCGCGCATCGGGCGATTGTAGAGCGCCGCCCGGCGGGCGCTGCCCGTGCACAATTGCCGGATGAGCAACAAAAAGACCCTGGTGCTGGTGGACGGCTCCAGCTACCTCTACCGCGCCTTCCACGCCATGCCCGACCTGCGGGCCGTGCCGGGCGACCCTACAAGCCCTGCCACCGGTGCCATTCGCGGCATGATCAACATGATGCAGGCCCTGCGCAAAGAGGTGGTGGCCGACTACGCTGTGTGCGTGTTCGACGCCTCGGGCCCCACCTTCCGCGATGCCTTGTACACCGAATACAAGGCCACGCGCTCGCCCATGCCAGACGACCTGCGCAGCCAGATCGAGCCCATCCATGAGGTGGTGGACCTGCTGGGCTGGAAGGTGGTGGCCGTGCCCGGCGTGGAGGCCGACGACGTGATCGCCACCTTGGCCCACGTGGCGGCCGCACAGGGCATTGAGGTCATCGTGTCCAGCGGCGACAAGGATCTGAGCCAGCTGGTCAACGAGCACATCACCATCATCGACACCATGAGCGGCAAGCGCCGCGATGTGGCGGGCGTGACAGCAGAGTTTGGCGTGCCACCCACGCTGATGGTGGACTACCAGGCGCTGGTGGGCGACACCGTGGACAACGTGCCCGGCGTTGCCAAGGTGGGCCCCAAGACGGCCGCCAAGTGGCTGGAAGAATACGGTTCGCTCGACAACCTGATCGCTAACGCCGACGCCATCAAGGGCGTGGCAGGCAACAACCTGCGCGAGGCGATTGCCAGCGGCCAGCTGGCCTTGAGCCGCCAGCTGGTCACCATGAAGACCGACTGCGGGCTGGCCGACTACATCCCTGGCCTGCCCGCGTTTGACGACATCACGCTGGACGCGCCCGACAACACCGGCCTGCTGCCGTTCTACGAAAAGTATGGCTTTAAGGGCCTGGTCAGCGCGATCAAGGGTGCAGCGGCCCCCGCCGCTACAGCCCCCACCGTCGCCATGCCCGGCCAAAGCGGCGATCTTTTTGCCGACCACTCCGCCAGCACCGTGGCCGAAGAAGCCCAGCACCGCACCGTGGTGTACGACACCATCCTGAACTGGGCGGACTTTGACCAGTGGCTGGAGCGCCTGCACAAAGCCGCGCTCGCGGCCATCGACACCGAAACAGACTCCCTCGACGAAATGCGCGCACAAATCGTCGGCATCAGTTTCAGCGTACAGCCCGGCGAGGCCGCCTACATCCCCCTGCGCCACGAAGGCCCCGATGCGCCCGCGCAACTGCCGCTGGATGAAGTGCTCGCCCGCCTCAAACCCTGGCTCGAAGACCCCAAGCACCACAAGCTGGGCCAGCACATCAAGTACGACCGCCATGTGTTCGCCAACCACGGCATCGAGGTGCAGGGCTATACACACGACACCATGCTGCAAAGCTATGTGCTCGAAGTGCACAAGCCCCACAACCTGACCAGCCTGGCCGAGCGCCACACGGGCCGCAAAGGCATCACCTACGAAGACCTGTGCGGCAAAGGCGCGCACCAGATTCCGTTTGCCCAGGTGCCTGTGGACAAAGCCGCTGCCTATTCGTGCGAAGACTCCGACCAGACCCTGGACGTGCACAACGCCCTGTGGCCCCTGCTGCAGGCGGATGACAAACTGCGCTTCATCTACGAGCTGGAGATGCAAAGCAGCGAGGCCCTGTACCGCATCGAACGCAACGGCGTGCTCATCGACGCTCCCACGCTGGCCGCCCAAAGCCACGAGCTGGGCCAGCGCATCCTGCAGCTCGAAACCGAGGCGTACGAGATTGCAGGCCAGCCCTTCAACCTGAGCAGCCCCAAGCAGCTGGGCGAAATCTTCTTCGACAAGCTGGGCATGCCGGTTGTGAAGAAGACCGCCACCGGCGCGCGCAGCACCGACGAAGAAGTGCTGGAAAAGCTGGCCGAGGACTACCCCCTGCCCGCCAAGCTGCTGGAGCACCGCAGCCTCGTCAAGCTCAAAGGCACCTACACCGACAAGCTCGCGCAACTGGCCCTGCCACGCACCGGCCGCGTGCACACGCACTACGCGCAGGCCGTGGCGGTGACTGGCCGCTTGTCCAGCAACGACCCCAACCTGCAGAACATCCCCATCCGCACCCCGGAAGGCCGCCGCGTGCGCGAGGCCTTTGTGGCCCCCGCAGGCCGCGTGATTGCGAGTGCCGACTACTCCCAGATCGAGCTGCGCATCATGGCCCACCTGAGTGGCGACCACTCGCTGCTGCACGCCTTCCACGCCGGGCTGGACGTGCACCGCGCCACCGCTGCCGAAGTGTTTGGGGTGGAGGTGGATCAGGTCACCAGCGAGCAACGCCGCTACGCCAAGGTCATCAACTTTGGCCTTATCTACGGCATGAGCAGCTTTGGCCTGGCCAAGAACCTGGGCATCGAGACCAAGGCCGCTGCCGCCTACATTGACAAGTACTTCCAGCGCTATCCCGGCGTGAAGCAGTACATGGATGACACCAAGGCCGCCGCCAAGTCCATGGGCTATGTCGAGACCGTATTTGGCCGCCGCCTGTACTTGCCCGAAATCAACTCCCCCAACGGCCCCCGCCGCGCCGGGGCCGAGCGCGCCGCTATCAATGCGCCCATGCAGGGCACGGCGGCAGACTTGATCAAGCTGGCCATGGTGGCTGTGCAGAAGGAGCTGGACGCGCACAAGCCAGATATCAAGATGATCATGCAGGTGCACGACGAACTGGTGTTCGAACTGCCTGAGAGCGAGGTGGACTGGCTCAAGACCCACATCCCGCGCCTGATGGCAGAGGTGGCGGCGCTGAAGGTGCCGTTATTGGCTGAGGTGGGGGTGGGGGCTAATTGGGATAAGGCCCACTGAAGCAGGCAGCCTGAGTCTGTGCACTGAACGCAAACAAGTGTTGCACTTGGACTTGAATCCGCACCTGCCTGGTGAGCTCTGGATGCTATCAAATCTGAAGTGATTGCCTCCTGCGCTTTTCTTCCTTCTCACCGTGGGTAAAGTGCCTGCCCCTCGTGTGGTTCAAGTGGTGATGTTCAACCCTGCTCCCGGTAGCGCGCGTCACGGGTATGTTGGTCAGATCCCTTTGGCGCTCGCATTGACCAAACTCGCCTTTGTTTCGTGAAACAAACCTATGCTGCGATTGGGTATGCAACCGAAAAACATCACTCCGCGAGAACAGAAGAAATGCATCGAGCAGTCTTTGAAAAAATTCAAAGAGCTCAGAAGAAATCTCGGCCCGGATGCCAGCGTTGAGCAAAAACGATATCTCGACGAGATGATCTTGATGGGCGAAAAAGCGCTGGGCAGTGTGGTTCAGCACAGCCGAAAGACCCACCAACACGTGTCGCCGCTTTCCTTGAACTGGCGGCGGGTTGGGCGGCGTCTGCTTCTGATTGCTGTGGTATCGATCGCGACATTTAGTGCATATGCTTTCTTGGGCTGGGTGTGACCTGAGTTTTGCCATCACAACATCCTCCGCAGTGCATTCGCCCCAGCCCAGCGGCGAATCAACCGCATCGCTAAACTCATCTGGCAACTGCTGGCACCCCTGCCACTGTCCCCCTCATTTGCCTGGAGTCCCCGCATGCCTGATTCTTCGACTTACACCCCCCCCGCCATCTGGCAATGGAACAAAGAAAACGGCGGTCAATTCGCCAGCATCAACCGGCCTGTTGCCGGTGCCACGCATGACAAGGAACTGCCCGTAGGGCGCCATCCGTTGCAGCTGTATTCGCTGGGCACGCCCAATGGCGTGAAGGTGACGGTGATGCTGGAAGAGCTGCTGGCGCTGGGCCACAGCGGGGCGGAGTACGACGCGTGGCTGATTCGCATCAACGAGGGCGAGCAGTTTGGCAGCGGGTTCGTGTCTGTGAATCCCAACTCCAAGATCCCGGCCCTGCTGGACCGCACCGACCCCGCCAACCCGGTGCGGGTGTTCGAGTCCGGCGCCATCCTGATGTATCTGTCCGAGAAGTTCGGCAGCGCCTTCCTGCCCAAAGACGGCGCGGCGCGGGCGGAGTGCCTGTCGTGGCTGTTCTGGCAGATGGGAAGTGCGCCGTTTGTGGGTGGCGGGTTTGGGCATTTTTATGCCTATGCGCCGGTCAAGATCGAGTACGCGATTGATCGCTATGCGATGGAGGCCAAGCGCCAGCTCGATGTGCTGAACCAGCGCCTGGCCGTAACCGAGTACGTGGCGGGCGATGAGTACACGGTGGCCGACATTGCGATTTGGCCCTGGTATGGCTTGCTGGTGAAAGGGCAGGCCTACAACGCAGGCGAGTTTTTGCAGGTGCACGAATACACGCATGTGGTGCGCTGGGCCGAACAGGTGGCCAAGCGCCCGGCGGTGCAGCGGGGGCGCAAGGTCAACCGCGTCAACGGCGACCTGGCCAGCCAGTTGCGCGAGCGGCATGACGCCAGCGACTTTGACACCAAGACGCAGGACAAGATCGAGGCGGCGGCAGCGGCAGCTTCTTCCCCCGCACGCTGAGTGTTTTTGCAAGGCGTCACCATGATTACTTTGTATGACTGCGCCACGGCGCCCAGCCCGCGCCGTGCGCGCATCCTGCTGGCAGAAAAGGGTGTGGCCCACGACACCGTGCAGGTGGACCTGCGCAATGGCGAGCAACTGGGCGAGGCCTACCGCCAGATCAACCCGCAGTGCACGGTGCCCGCGCTGCGCACTGAAGAGGGTCTGCTGCTGACCGACAACGCGGCGATCACGGCGTATGTGGAGGCGCGCTACCCGCAGCCTGCACTGCTGGGCGAGACGCCTGCAGAAAAGGCCGAGATTGCGAACTGGAACTGGCGCATGGAGTTCGAGGGCCTGCAGGCCATTGCCGAGGCGCTGCGCAACAGCGCGCCCGCCATGGCCAACCGGGCATTGCCCGGCGCGGTGGACTACCCGCAAATCCCGGCCCTGGCTGAGCGTGGACTGGTGCGTGTGGGGCAGTTCTTTCAGCTGCTCAACGAGCGCCTCGCGGACCGCGAATTCATTGCCACTGACCGCTTCAGCGTGGCCGACATCACGGCGGTGGTGGCGGTGGACTTTGCGCGTGTGGTCAAGCACAAGCCCGGCGAGCAGCACCCGCACTTGCTGCGCTGGCGTGCGGCCATGGCGCTGCGGCCGTCGATGTCGCTTTAGCTGCAAGCGCGTGCGAGGCGCGCGGTTTGAGTGCGCGATTTCGCAATGGGTACATGCAAGGATTGCGCTTGCGGCCCATTCCTTGCATCGTCAGCATATGCGCCTTCGCCACATAGAAGTCTTCAACGCCGTCATGCTCACCGGCAGCGTGAGCGCGGCGGCCCGCCTCATCAACGTCACGCAGCCTGCGGTCAGCCGCATCCTGGCGCATGCTGAATTGCAGCTGGGCTTTCCGTTGTTCCACCGGCTCAAGGGCAAGCTGGTACCCACCACCGAGGCACAGACCCTGTACCCGCACATCGAGCGCCTGTTCACCCAGCTCGATGATGTGCAGCGCCTGGCCAACAGCCTCAAGAGCGACCGGCGTGAGGGTGAGTTGCATATCCTGAGCGTGCTGGCGCTGAGCTACGAGGTGCTGCCGCGTGCGTTGCGTTTTTTCAGGAAAAAGCACCCGGATGTGCAGGTGACCATCGACGCGCTGCACTCGCCCCAGATCGTCTCGGCCCTGGTGCTGCAGGAGGCGGATGTGGGCTTTGTGTTCAGCGCCATCGCCCACCCCGCGTTGACGCAGGAGCATCTGGCCGATGGGCGCATGGTGTGTGTGGCGCCCAAGGGCATGCTGGGTGCTGCGCTGGTGGCGGCCGGTGTGGTGCATCTGGCCGACCTGGCAGACACGCCCGTGGTGCGGCTGGATGTGCGCGACCCCATCGGCACGGTGGTCAACCACGCGTGCCGCGAGGCGGGCGTGGGTCTGCAGACGGCGTTCACGGTGCAGACCTACCATGCGGCGCTGGCGCTGGCGCACCATGGTCACGCGGTGGCGCTGGTGGACGCCTGCACGGCGGCATCGGCCGACCGCAGCAAGGTGGATGTGCTGGCGCTGGCGCCGCACATTGCCGTGCCCATCAAGTCGCTGCGCACCGTCAACCGCCCCAGCTCACTGCTGGCCAGTGCCATGACGCAATGCATGCGCCAGGCGGTGGCTGAGACGCTGGAAGCGGTGGGCCTGCAGCCCGAGGTGGAGTGAACGCGCCACCTGCCGAGGCGGGTGGTACCTTGTGCGGCTGCAGAGCGTGGGAGTGCGGGAGGGTCAGGCGGGCGCCAGCAGCTCGGCCACCTGCGCCGCCGTGCCAAACGCCAGCGTGAATCCCAAAGAGCCATGGCCTGTGTTGAGCAGCAAGTTGTCCGGTGCCCCCACCCAACGGCCCACCACCGGCAGCCCGGTGGGCGTGGCGGGGCGCATGCCGGTCCAGGCATGCAGCTCCCCGCCTTGATGGCAGGTCGGGAAAACGGCGCGGGTGGCATCGCACAGGCTCTGGATGCGCGCGGCAGGTATACGTGCATCGTGCCCCACCAGCTCGGCCATGCCCGCCACCCGCAGGCGCTGGCCGATGCGCGCAAACACCACCTTGCGTGCAGCATCGGTCACATTGACGCGAGGCGCTGCCGATGGTGCGGGGGTGGTATTGAGCGTGATGCTGTAGCCCTTGAGGGGGTATACCGGCAAGCGGAACCCCAGCGTCTGCGCCGCCTGGTGGCTGCGGCTGCCCAGGGCCAGCACAAACTGCTGCGACTCGATGGCTCCTGCGCTGGTCTGCACCGCAGCAATGCGGGATCCCTCGTGCACAAAGCCTTGGACCGTGGCGCCCAGCATGAAGCGCACCCCCCGTGCGGCCAGCACGGCCTGCAAGCCTTGGCAGACCTGGAGGCAGTCGGCAGCGCATTCACTGGGGGTATAGATGGCTCCGGCAATGCGCGGCTGGTAGTGCAGCAGCGCGGGCTCAAGCTCCACGCAACGCTGGGCCGAAACCGCCTGCTGTTCGCTGCCCCACTGGCGCTGCAGGTCCATCTGGCGTTGGGCAGCGGCCAGGCCGGCTGCGGTGTCGTACAGCACCAGCTTGCCGGTGCTGGAGAAATTGCAGTCCAGAGACTCTGCCTGCAGCATGGTTTCCAGATGATGGCGGCTCAGGGCGGCCAGGGCCAGCAGTTGTGCGGTGCTGCGTTCGGAAGTCTGCCGGTTGCAGGCGCGCAGAAACTCCAGCCCCCAGCGCCACTGGTGGGTATCCCACTGCAGGCGCAGCTTGAGTGGGGAGGTGGGCGAGAGCAGCAGCCGGGGCAGCTGCCGCCAGATGCTGGCGTCCGCCAGCGGTTGCACATAGCTGTAGCTCAGTTGCGCGCCGTTGCCACCGCTGGCGCCAGTGCCGGGCTGCGCCTGGTCGATGACGGTGACCTGCAGGCCGCGCTGTTGAAGTTCATATGCCGTGGCCAGGCCGACGATGCCTGCGCCCAATACACATACCTGCATCGGAGAGAGTGAAACGGTTGGAGGAGATGACAACGAATGTAGGCGGCAGTGCACCTGCTGAACAATGCCAAAGCAGTGCCTTGCCATGCCAGGAAGTTATGCACTGGTCAGCGCCTGGTGTTTTCAGGATGGGCCGGCGGGAGAGGGGTGGGGGCACCGGGATGCAAGGGCCGCAAAGAAGGCAGGACGATCCACGATGGTGCGCGGAGGTGCACCGAAACAGAGCCATAACTTTTCATCATGGTGGACCCGCGCAAATGAATTGTTCAAGACGGCCGCAAATTTTTACAGTGCCCCTGCATCTTGCTTTCTCGTCTGTCCGACTGTCTGTTCACCTGATTTTTTGCAAAGGGATTCCCATGAAGCTCTCCGCTGTCACCGCTGCTGTCCTCGTGGTCGCCGGTGTGCTGGCCAGTACCGTGGCCAGTGCCGACACCCTCAAGAAGATTGCCGACTCCGGCAAGATCACGCTGGCCTACCGCGAGTCGTCGGTGCCCTTCAGTTATCTGGCAGGCCCGGGCAACCCGGTGGGCATGTCGGTGGACATCTCCAACGCTGTGGTCGACGCGGTGAAGAAACGGTTGAACAACCCTGCCATCAAGGTGGAGCTGCAGGCCGTGACTTCGCAAAACCGCATTCCGCTGCTGACCAACGGCACCGTGGACCTGGAGTGCGGATCGACCACCAACAACACGGCGCGCGGCAAGGATGTGCAATTTGCCATCAACTATTTCTACACCGGCACCCGGCTGCTGACCAAGAAGGCCTCGGGCGTCAAGAACTACGCCGACCTCGCCAAGAAAAAAGTGGCCAGCACCTCAGGCACCACCAACGCGCAGGTGATCCGCAAGTACAACCGCGACAACAACCTGGACATGGACATCGTGCTGGGCAAGGACCACGAGGACTCGCTGCTGCTGGTGGACACCGGCCGTGCAGAGGCCTTCGCCATGGACGACATCCTGCTGTTTGGACTGATGGGCAACACGCGCAACCCGGCCGACTGGGTGGTGGTGGGCGACTCGCTGCAGGTCGAACCCTATGCCTGCATGCTGCGCAAGGACGACCCGCAGTTCCAGACGCTGGTCAACGGCGTGATCGGCGGGATGATGAAGTCGGGCGAGTTCGACAAGCTCTACACCAAGTGGTTCATGTCGCCAGTGCCCCCGCGCGGCCAGAACCTCAACCTGCCCATGAGCAAGGAGCTGCGCGACAACCTGGTGGCCCAGAGCGACAAGCCTGCGCAGTGATGGGTGTGAGCATGTTGCCGTCGACCCCGCACCCTCCGGCCCCGCAGGTGGTGGGCATTCTGGGGGGCATGGGGCCTGCTGCGGGTGCCGACTTTGTGCGCCTGTTTGTGCAGGCCTGCACTGACCGCATGGCGGCGCTGGGCATCCCTGTGCACGACCAGGCTTACCCTGAGCATTGGCTGGCGCAGGTGCCCATTCCCGACCGCACGGCGGCCTTGCACGACACCCGCCCCGGGGCCCACCAGCCTGCAGACCCGATGCTGCAGGCCACGGGCCGCCTGGCGGCCCTGGGCGCGCGCGTGGTGGCCATTGCCTGCAACACGGCGCATGCCTGGCATGGCCTGCTGCAGCAGCGCTTTCCGCAGTTGATGGTGCTGCATGGTGTGCAAGAGGTCGCTGCAGACCTGGCGCTGCACAAGGTGCATGGCGTGGGCCTGTTGGCCACGCAGGGTGCCTACGAGGCGGGCTTGTACCAGCGCGAACTGGAGCACCGCGACATCGACTGCTTTGTGCCCGAACCCCGTGAGCGCGACCAGCTGATGCAGGGTATCTACGACGGTGTGAAGGCCGGCAACTACGCGCTGGCCCGCCAGCGGTTCGAGTCCGTGTCGCTGGTGCTGCAGCAGCGCTATGGGGTCTCCACGCTCATCATGGGCTGCACAGAAATTCCACTCGCACTGTCAGAGCACCCCCGGCTGGAGGGGCTGACGCTGGTCAATCCGTCCATGGTGCTGGCGGCTGCCTTGGCGCGGCATGCGTACGGAAACACGGGCATGGAAGCCCCGCCCCCCACTGGGCCTTCAGCTTCGCGGGCTGCGGTATAGCGCTGTAGAGCCCTGGTGCCGCTGCGCCCTGGTACGCCAGCCAGCGCACAGGCCATTGCCCAGGTGGCATCACGAAAACTTCGAAGAGGCAAGCCATGACATGTAAAGCGAACCCCGCGAGGTTTGGGATGGTGCGTGCGCTGGCTGCTGCCTGCGCTGCGTGTGCGACGGCGGGAGTCATCGCGCAGAACACGGGGACCGCTGCGGGTTTATCGACCTCTGCGAAGGCGGAAGTGCCAAGCCCCGCCTTGGCGCGCACAGCGGAGCCTCCGGGCCAGACGCTGCAGCGCATCCAGGCCACGGGAAGAGTGGTCATCGGCCACCGCGAATCTTCTCTGCCGATGTCCTATGTGGCCAATGGGGTGCCCGTAGGCTACAGCGTGGACGTGTGCCTGCAGATCGCACAGGCCATCGGTCGCCATCTGCAGCGGCGCGATCTGCGGGTGGACTACCGTCAGGTCACGTCGGGCAACCGCTTTGAGGCCATCGAGCGCGGCGATGTGGACCTGGAATGCGGCTCCACCACCAACACGGCTGCGCGCAGGCAGCGGGTGGCTTTCACCATTGCGCACTTCATTGCGTCATCACGCATCGTGGTGCAAAGCCAGCGCCCCTTCGAGCGTATCGAAGACCTGGACGGCAAGACCGTGGCTTCGACGGTGGGCACCACCAACATCGATTCGCTGGCGCGCGAGGCTGCCAACAAATCAGTGCGCCTGCGCATCGAGCCCGCCCGTGACCATGCCGAGGGCTTTGGCTGGGTGGTGGATGGCAGGGTGGACGGCTTTGCGATGGACGATGTGCTGCTCTATGGCCTGCGTGCCAGCCATGCCCGCCCGCAAGACCTGAAGGTGATTGGCAAGCCCATGACCATCGAGCCCTATGCGGTGGCGTTCGAGCGCAACGACCCTGCGCTCAAGGCCGTGGTCGATGCGGAGCTGCGGCGGCTCATCCAGACGCGGGAGCTGCACCGCCTGTACGACAAGTGGTTCACCCAGCCCATTCCTCCAAATGGCATCAATCTGGGCATGCGCATGTCGCACCTGCTGGTGGATTCGCTGCGGTATCCATCGGACTTCGTGCCCCAGTGATGAGGGCACAGACGGTGCGCGTCAGCGCCAGGCGGTCGCCACCAGCTGGCTGTAGTGCACCGCCTTGCGGCCCAGCAGCTGCTCGAACACCGCAGGGTTGCCCACGTTGTTGCTGCCCAGCATGGTGAGGGTTTCGGTGCACCAAGGCACGCTGGGCACTGCGTCGCCGAGGCGAGCGCTCAGCTGGGTGAGCGGGTCGGGAAGGCGCAGCACATGGGCTTTGCCATGGCCCAGTTGCTGGCGCAGGCTGGCAATGAAATCGCCCATGGTCAGGGCCTCCGGCCCAGCGCACTCGACGATACCCTGGGTGGAGATGGCGGGCCCCAGCAGTGCAACGATGGCGGCGGCCAGATCGTGCACCGACACGGGCTGCACCCGCGCCGTGAGCATGGGGCCGGGGAACAGCGCCACCGGCAGGCGCGCCAGGTTCATGAACAGCGCGCTGCTGTCACCGCCTTTGCCAAACACCACACTGGGGCGCAGGATGGCGGGGTGCAATGCCCCTTGTTGGGCCAACGCCAGCAGGTGCGTGTCTGCAGCGCGCTTGGTGGTGGCATAGCGGGTGGCACTGCCTTCAATGCCCAGGGCCGAGACATGCACCACGCGCCGCACACCCACCTGGGCGCAGGCATCAAACAGCGCGACGGGCGTGTGCTGGTGCACGGCGTCGATGGGGCGCGCACGGCTGTCGCGCAGCACCCCCACAGCATTCACCACGGCATCGATACCCGCCAGACGCGGCAGCCAGGCCTGGGCCGAGGTGTCGCGCGCAAAGTCCATGGGCACCTGCAAGGCGCCGGGTGACCGGTGCCGGGGTGATACGCCGCCGTGCACCTGGTGTCCTGCACGGGTGAGTGCGGCAGCCACGGTGCGGCCCACAAAACCGGTGGAGCCGGTGAGCAAAATGTTCATCAGCGTCGTCCTGCAAAGAAGGTGAAGCGTGCAAAAACCGGAAGGCCCGGCGCGGACCTGCTCAGGCCGTCGCCACCCCCGCTGGCAACACCGTCACTGCGCAGGCGTGAAGACCTCGAAGCGGTTGCGGCCGCCGTACTTGGCGCGGTACAGAGCCGCATCGGCCGCGTGCACAAGTGTGTCAGAACTGGCGCCGGGGCGTGGCACCAGGCTGGCAATGCCCATGCTGAGCGTGATGTAGGGCGCCGTGGGGGAGCGGGGGTGGGCCAGGGCCGCCTCGCGCAGGCTGGCCATGCAGCGCTCTGCCACCGTCACTGCCTCGGGCAGGGGCACATCGGGCAGCAGCAGCACAAACTCCTCGCCGCCGTAGCGTGCGGCCACCTCGTCGGCCCGGCGGATGGTGCCCTGCAGCAGCTGCGCCACGCGGCGCAGGCATTCGTCACCGGCCAGATGGCCGTAGTGGTCGTTGTAGAGCTTGAAGTGGTCGATATCGATCAGGATCACGGCCAGCGGCAGCTGGTGCCGCCCGCAGCGCATCCATTCGGTGGCCAGCCGCTCGTCAAAGCGCCGGCGGTTGCCAATGCCCGTCACACCGTCGGTGGTGGATAGAAGGGCCAGCTTGGCGTTGGCAGCGGCCAGTTCCTGCTCCTTGCGCACCAGTTGGGTCACGTCGGTGCGCACACCGGCGATGCCGCCCTGGGGGGTGCGCCGCTCGTCGGCCTGCAGCCAGCGGCCCTCGGGCAGGCGCTGCAGCACGGCATGGTTGGCCGCACGGTGGTCTGCCATGCGCTGGGCGAGCCAGGCCTCTTCGTTGCCAATGGCGTCGGGGTACTGGCCGCGCTCGGCGCCGTAGCGCGCGATCTGTTCAAACGTGCTGCCGGGCACGATCATGGGGGCCGAGATGGGGTACAGGCGCCGGTACTGTGCGTTGCACACCACCAGCTTGTCTTCTGCATCGAACAGGGCAAAGCCTTCTGGCAGTGACTCCACGGCGTCCTGCAGCAGCTGGCGGGCCTGCTGCGCCGCCTGCTGCGCGGCCTCCAGGGCCTGGCGCTGCTCGATGAGGTTGGTGATGTCCAGCCGCACGGCCACGACGTAGTTCTCCGGAGTGCGGGTTTCGTAGATGTTGATCCAGCGGCCATCGCTCAGACGCTGCACCAGGGTGGATGTGCTGCTGCCGTGCTCTGACAGGCGCTCTGCGATCCATGCCTCCTCGCGCCCCTTGGCCGAAGGGATCAGGCCGCGCGAGACCGAATAGCGCAGGATGTCCACAAAACCCTTGCCCAGGTGGTCCGCATAGTTGATGTACGGATACATGCGGGACAGCTGCTGGTTGTAGAGCACCAGCCGGTCCTGCTCGTCGAAGATCTCGATGCCCACGGGCAGGGCCTCCACCGCGCGCTCCAGCAGCTGGCGCATGCGCTGGCTTTCCTGTCGGGCGGTCTCGACCTTCTGGCGCTGTTCGATCAGGTCGCTGATGTCCAGGCGCACGCACACCGTCATGCCGGACGGGGTGCGGCATTCGTGCATGTGCATCCACGTGCCGTTGGGGTAGTGGCGCACTTCGGGGCCGGGCCGATGGCCCCGGATGGCCAGCTCATGCGCCAGCCAGAGCTCTTCCTGGTCTTTGGCCTCCTCGGGGATGCCGTAGCGCAGGCCCTCGCGCAGCAGTTCCTCATACGTCTTGCCCAGGGACTCCGCCACGGGCAGGTGCGGACGCAGGCGCGCCATCTGGTCATTGCACAGCACCAGCCGGTCTTGCTCGTCATAGATGTCCAGCCCGGCGGGCATGGCATTGACGGCCTCGCGCAGGCTGCGTTCGGCACGTTCGGCGTCGTGCAGGGCCTGCTTGAGTGCGCGTTCCTTGTGCACTGCGTCCGTGATGTCGGCGCGCAGCACCACCATGCCGCCCCCCTCTTGCAGTCGCTCGGTGATGAGCATCCAGCGGTCGCCCTCGACCTCCTGCACCTCGGGCTGGCCGGGCGAGCGATGGCGGGCCATGCGGTCGGCCAGCCAGGCATTGGTGTCCTGCCGCGCAGCCACGATGTGGCCGGATTCGGCAGCGCGGCGCAGCACGTCTTCAAAGCGGGTGCCGTAGTCGACGGCCATGGTGGTGCCGGGGCTGACTTCCCGGTACCGGGGATTGCACAGCACCAAGCGGTCGTCAGCGTCGTAGATGGCCAGGCCGTCGGGCAGGATGTCCAGCGTGGCGCACAGCTGGTTGGTGGCCCGCTGCGCAGCATCCTGGGCGGCCCTGGCGGTGGCATGCATCGCCAGCAACCGGAGGCTCAGCCACCAGCACAGCACCGCACTGGCCACCAGCGCCAGCCCGGCACCCGCGCTGGCCAGTCGCATGGCCGGGTCCATGCTTTGGCGGGCCAGCGCCCAGGTCAGCAACCCCAAGCCCCCCGCGCCGCAAATCCCGACCACCAGTCGGACCAGCAGCTGTCCGCGCAGGGGGAGTGGTGTGGGATGAGGGGGCATGCGCTCGGGCCGGTGCGGATGGTCTAAGGGAGGTGGGCGGGTGGATGAAGAAAGAAAAAAGCAAATGTGGGCGGGCGAGCAGGCGTTTGCGCGGTAGCGGGTTGGTGGCGCATGCCCACGGCGACGGTGCTCGCGGAAAGTCTAGCAGTGCTCCCCGTTTTTCGGTATCCGAAAATGCGGAGGCGGTGCAAACCCCATAGACTCCTGGGCTGGCAGTTTCCACCCCGTGGCCCATCCCCCCCTTTTTTTGGAGAAAACCGATGTTCAATGACGACCTCCATGCCGACGCCCAGGCGCTCCTGCCGGGCCGCACCACCGAAGCGGGCGCCACGCGCCGCACTGCGCTGCAGGCAGCGCTGGGCCTGGGTTATGCGGCGGCGGCCGCCCCCATCATGGCGCAAACGGCCATTGCCACGCCGGCAGACGGTCTGACGGTGGGGGAAGTGAGCTTCACGGTCAATGGCTTCAAGGTGCCGGCCTACCGCGCAGCACCGGCTGGCAAGACCGGCCTGCCCGTGGTGCTGGTGATCCAGGAAATTTTTGGCGTGCACGAATACATCGCCGACACCTGCCGCCGCTTTGCCAAGGCGGGCTACCTGGCCATTGCCCCACAGCTGTACGCGCGCCAGGGCGATGCCACCACCTATACCGACATTGCCAAGCTGATGGCTGAAGTGGTGTCCAAGGTGCCCGACGCCCAGGTGATGGCCGACCTGGACGGCGCTGTGGCATGGGCCGCAGCCAACGGGGGCGATGGCGCCCGGGTGGGGATCACCGGCTTTTGCTGGGGTGGCCGCATCACCTGGCTGTATGCCGCACACGGCCCCGTCAAGGCCGGCGTGGCATGGTACGGGCGGCTGGTGGGGCAAGCGAGCGAGCTCACCCCCAAGCACCCTGTGGACCTGGCACCCATCCTCAAGGCGCCGGTGCTGGGCCTGTATGGTGAAAAAGACACCGGCATCCCTCTTGACACGGTTGATAAGATGAAAGCGGCCTTGTCCAGTGGCTCGCCACAGGCCAAGGCGTCGGAATTTGTGGTGTACCCCGATGCACCGCATGCCTTCCATGCCGACTACCGCGCCAGCTACCGCAAGGAAGCGGCCGAAGACGGCTGGAAGCGTGCGCTGGCCTGGTTCAAGACGCACGGTGTGGTTTGATGCAAAAACCCCCGGCCCACCAGGCCACCCGCAGCCGCCCCACACCCGGGGCGGCTTTTTTCATCTTGCATCGGGCGTGCAGATTCTGAATAAAAAATGAGCCAAGGCTTAAAGATAAAGCGCAATAAGCTATGACTTTGGTAGCAATCATTCTGGCCACACTGGCCGCTGGTATCGGCAGCGTGTGGCTGGCCGCCTTGCTCATGCGGCTGGGCCTGGGTGGGCGGAGCGACAGCGTGGGGCCGCAGCACCTGCTCAGCCTGGCGGCGGGCGCCTTGCTGGCCACGGCCTTCATGCACCTGTTGCCCGAGGCGTTCGAGAGCCAGGCGGGCGCCCACGATCTGTTTGCCACCCTGCTGGTGGGTGTGGTGTTCTTCTTTTTGCTGGACAAGGCCGAACTGTGGCACCACGGGCATGAGCACAGCCACGCAGAGACCGCTGCCCATAGCCATGCCCACCATGACCATAGCCATGAAACCGGCCATGACCACGGCCACGCGCACCACCACCACCACGGCCCGCGCTCGGGAGGCTGGGCGGTGCTCACGGGCGACAGCGTGCATTGTTTTGGTGACGGCATCCTGATCGCCTCGGCCTTCATGGCTGACATTCGCCTGGGGGTGATTGCCGCCGTGTCGGTGCTCGCGCATGAGGTGCCGCACCACATGGGCGACCTGGTGGTGCTGCGCCAGACCAGCCCCAACCGCCGCATGGCGCTGGTGAAGGTGTCGCTGGCGGGGGCCGTGACGGCGCTGGGCGGGGTGGTGGGCTACTTTCTGGTGGGGCAGTTGCAAGACTTTTTGCCGTACTTCCTGGCCGTGGCGTCGAGCAGTTTTGTGTACGTGGCGCTGGCCGACCTGATCCCCCAGCTGCAAAAACGCCTGACCGCGCGCGAAACCGTGTTGCAGATTGCCTGGCTGATTGCCGGCATGGCCGTGGTCACGCTGGTGAGCGGGGCGGCGCACGCGCACTGACGCACTTGACCTGGCTCAAGGCCGTGCCGAACGGTTCTGCCATGCTGGGCCCATGACTGCCCCACACGCCACCCCCATCTCCCTCGGGCTGCTCGCCCAGCCCACGCGTTTCCTGTTCTTCACGGGCAAGGGTGGGGTGGGCAAGACATCGCTGTCCACGGCTGCGGCCATTGCCCTGGCGGATGCGGGCCGCCAGGTGCTGCTGGTCAGCACCGATGCGGCCTCCAACCTGGATGAAATGCTGGGCGTGCCGCTGTCCAACCAGCCGGTTGCCGTTCCCGGGGTGCCGGGGCTGCACATGCTCAACATCGACCCCGATACCGCCGCCGAGTCCTACCGCCAGCGCGTGCTGGCGCAGCTGGAGGCCACCGCCAGCAGCGATGAACGCGCGACAGTGCGCGAGCAACTCTCGGGCGCCTGCACCACCGAGATCGCTGCATTTGACGAATTTGCCGCGCTGCTGGCCAGCGAGGGCAATGACACCGGCCATGTGTTCGACCATGTGGTGTTCGACACGGCCCCCACCGGCCACACGCTGCGCCTGCTGAGCCTGCCCAAGGCCTGGACCGGATTCCTGGCCGGCAATGACCGGGGCGCCTCGTGCCTGGGGCCGCACTCGGGCCTCAAGATGCAGGAGGCGCGCTTCAACGCCGCCCTGGCCGCGCTGAGCGACCCGGCCCTGACCACCGTGGTGCTGGTCACCCGCCCCGACCCCCGACCCATGCAAGAGGCCGCGCGCACCGCGCTGGAGCTGCGCGCCCTGGGCCTGGCCAACCAGCGCCTGGCCATCAATGGCGTGTTCCATGCCAGCCAGCCGGGGCAGGACGCGGCGGCCGACGCCATCGAGGCCCTGGGCCGCGAAGCCATGGACCAGATGCCCGATGCGCTGGCGCATTTGCCGCGCGACGAGGTGCCGCTGCGTGCCTTTGACACCGTGGGCCTGCCTGCGCTGCGGGCATTGCTGGGCGGTGGCGATGTGCCATTGGGCGCGCCTGCTGCCACGGCGGGTGTGCTGTTGCAGGCAGAACCGCTGTCATCCCTGGCCGACGCGCTGGCCGCCAAGGGCCACGGCCTCATCATGGTGATGGGCAAGGGCGGCGTGGGCAAGACCACCATCGCCACCGCGCTGGCCGTGGGCCTGGTGCAGCGTGGGCACAGCGTGCACCTCACCACCACCGACCCGGCGGCCCATGTGCAAAGCCAGCTCGATGGCAGCCTGCCGGGCCTGAAGGTGGGGCGCATCGACCCGCACGCCGAGACCCAGGCCTACATCGACAAGATCATGGCCACACGCGGCAAGGCGCTGGACGACGCGGGCCGCGCCCTGCTGCTGGAAGACCTGCAATCGCCCTGTACCGAAGAGGTAGCCGTGTTCCACGCCTTCAGCCGCGTGGTCAACGAGGCCCGCAGCGCCTTTGTGGTGCTGGACACGGCGCCCACCGGCCACAGCCTGCTGCTGATGGACGCCACCGGCGCCTACCACCGGCAGATGACGCAGCAGTACGAAGGCAACGTGAACGCCAAGCACATCATCACGCCGCTGATGCGCCTGCAGGACGCCGACATGACCCATGTGGTCATCGTCACGCTGCCCGAGGTCACGCCCGTGAGCCAGGCCGCCGCGCTGCAGGACGACCTGCGCCGCGCCCGCATCGAGCCCTGGGCCTGGGTCATCAACAAAAGCGTGGCGGCCACCGGCACCAGCGACCCCTTGCTGCAGGCCCGGCTGGCGGGCGAGCAACAGCAGGCCGCACGCATCGCCAGCGGTCTGGCGCAGCGCACCTACGTGCTGCCCTGGCTGGCGCAGCCGCCTGTGGGCGTGGAGGCGCTGGGGCGGCTGGTGGCCGCACCGCCTGCAGCCACAGGAGATTTGCTATCTCATTGATAGCTGCTCAGGCATATGGAACTAGCACTGGCGGCCAAAATGGCTAAAAAAATATCTGTAGGGGTGTTCCAAGGCCCTCACAGGCCTGCGCAGCCCTCCTGCTAGCGCGCCAGCTCCTCGCGCACGGCCGCCACCTGCCGCCGCGACACCGCCAGCAGCTCGGTCGATCCCTGTAACCGCACCGCCCAGCCTTCGCCCTCCTCTGGGTCGTAGTGCTTTTCCAGCGCGCGCACGGCGCGGCGCGCCACCAGCGCATTGCGGTGGATGCGCAGGAAGCGCGGTGCAAACTTGGCTTCCAGCTCGCTCAGCGCGCCGTCCATGATGTAGCTGCGCGTGGTGGTGCGCACGGTCACGTATTTCTGCTCGGCCTTGAAGTACAGCACCTCGGTCAGCGGCAGGCGTTCGGTGCGGCCCCGGTCCTGGATCAGCAGGGTCTCGCCCTCGGGCAGGCTGGGCACGGCGCTGGGCCCTGCGGGGCGGCTGGTGCGCTGCACTTTGGCCAGGGCCTGCTGCAGGCGCTCACGGCGCACGGGTTTGGTCAGGTAGTCCACGGCATCCAGCTCGAACGCGCTCACTGCGTGGTCGGCGTGGGCCGTCACAAACACCACGGCCGGGGGCTGGGGCAGGGCCTGCAGTGCATGGGCCAGGGCCAGGCCGTCCTGGCCGGGCATGTGGATGTCCAGCAGCACCAGGTCGTACCCACGCCCCCCGGTGGGACCCAGCAGCGCCATGGTCTCGGCGGCGTTGGAGGCCTCTGCCACCGTGCAGCGCTGGATGTCCGAGCAGTCGGACAGCAGGGTGCGCAAGCGGCTGCGCGCCAGGGCTTCGTCGTCAACGATCAGGATGTTCATGGGGTTTGGAGGGGGTAGGTTCGGTCGGGGCCACCGCGCCTCGGCGGTAGCCGCCCCGCAGGTCGCCACGCCCGCGCAAGGGCGTGCGCGGGCGGGCGGCAGGGGTGGGGTCGGCGGCGGGCAGGGTGATGCGCACCTGGTACAGCCCGTCCTGCACGCCAGCGGTGAATTCGCCCTGCACGTCATGCAGCAAGGCCAGCCGCGCGCGCACGTTGGCCAGTGCGATGCCATGGCCCCGCGTGCTGGGCTCGTCGTGTTTGCCGGTTTTGCCCTCTTTGGGGGGCAGGGTGTTGGTGATGCGCACCACCACGCGGGTGCCGCGCAGCTCGGTCAGCACGCGCAGCTTGCCGCCCCGGGCGCTGGGCTCCACGCCATGTTTGACGGCGTTTTCCACCAGCGGCTGCAGCAGCAGCGGCGGCAGGCGCGCGCTGTCGGTGCGTGGGTCCAGGTTCCACTGCACCTGCAGTCGCTTGCCAAAGCGCACCTGCTCAATGCCCAGGTAGCGGCGCGCCAGGGTGATCTCCTCGGCCAGCGTGGTCGATTCGCCCTGCTCGATGAGGGCCACGCGGAACAGGTCCGACAGGTCTTCGAGCAGCGACTCGGCCTTGGCCGGCTCCTCACGCACCAGCGCAATGGCGCTGTTGAGTGTGTTGAACAAAAAATGCGGGCGGATGCGCGACTGCAGCTCGGTCAGGCGCGCCGTGGTGGCTGCCGGGGTGCGGCCCCGGGCGCGCAGCACCAGCGCAGCCACCAGCATGGCCGCCAGCAACGCGCCTGTCGCTGCGCTGGCCAGCCAGGGCGGCGATGCCGACAGGCCCACCAGCGCCAGCATGGCGCAGGCATAGGCACCGGCCACGGCCCCCAGCAGCACCCCGGCGGCATATTGCTGCGCGGTGGACAGGCGCTGCAGCACCGTCTTGAGGCTGCAGGCCGTGATCAGCCACACCAGCGTGGCCGGCAGCGCGCCGCCGGTCAGCAGCGCCAGGCTGGCCAGCCATTCGACGGGGCTGCCGGCGCCATACATGGCACCCACGCCCACCACCACCTCCACAAACAGCACCGCCCGCAGCACCACACCGACCTGGCACGCATCGAACACCAGGGCCCGCCCACGTGGCGGCTGCCCGCCAGGCCCGGCGCCCGCAGCGGCCCGCACGCTGCGCGCAGGCCTGTCTGGCAGGGCGGAATCCGGCGGCGGGGGCTGGGTCGATAAAATTTGGGTGTTTTGCATTGCGGCATCCGGACAGTCCGGGTGTCTGAACCACCGGATTATTGCCCTCCTTATGTCCAAAGCCCAAGCCACCAGCGCCGACTCTGCGCCGTCCCACAACCAGCTCGACACCAAGGCCCAGGCCTGGTCGGCGCTGTTTTCCGAGCCCATGAGCGACCTGGTCAAGCGCTACACCTCCAGCGTTTTCTTCGACAAGCGCCTGTGGCAGGCCGACATTGCAGGCAGCCTGGCGCATGCCGAAATGCTGGCCGCGCAGGGCATCATCAGTGCCGAAGACCACGCCTCCATCCAGCGCGGCATGGCCCAGATCACGTCGGAAATCGAGTCCGGCGCCTTCGAGTGGAAGCTGGACCTGGAAGACGTGCACCTGAACATCGAAGCCCGCCTGACGCAGCTGGTGGGCGACGCTGGCAAGCGACTGCACACCGGCCGCAGCCGCAACGACCAGGTGGCCACCGACGTGCGCCTGTGGCTGCGCGGCGAGATCGACCTGATCGGCGACCTGCTCAAAGAGCTGCAGGTGTCGCTGGTCGATGTGGCCGAGCAGAACGTCGAGGTGATCCTGCCCGGCTTCACCCACCTGCAGGTGGCCCAGCCCGTGAGCTTTGGCCACCACATGCTGGCCTACGTGGAGATGTTCAAGCGCGACGCCGAGCGTATGGCCGACGTGCGCCGCCGCACCAATGTGCTGCCGCTGGGCAGCGCGGCCCTGGCCGGCACCACCTACCCGCTGGACCGCGAGCGCGTGGCCAAGACGCTGGGCATGGTGGATGCGAACGGCTCCCCCGTGGTGTGCCAGAACAGCCTGGACGCCGTGAGCGACCGCGACTTCGCCATCGAATTCACCGCTGCCGCCAGCCTGTGCATGGTGCACGTGAGCCGCTTGTCCGAAGAACTCATCATCTGGATGAGCCAGAACTTCGGCTTCATCAAGATTGCCGACCGCTTCACCACCGGCTCGTCGATCATGCCGCAGAAGAAAAACCCCGACGTGCCGGAACTGGCGCGCGGCAAGACCGGCCGTGTGGTCGGTCACCTGATGGGCCTGATCACGCTGATGAAGGGCCAGCCCCTGGCCTACAACAAGGACAACCAGGAAGACAAAGAACCGCTGTTCGACACCGTGGACACGCTCAAGGACACGCTGCGCATCTTCGCCGAGATGGTCGGCGGCCAGTTGAACCCCGCCACGGGCAAGAAAGAGGGCGGCATCACCGTCAACGCCCAGGCCATGGAGCAGGCCGCACTCAAGGGCTATGCCACGGCCACCGACCTGGCCGACTACCTGGTCAAGAAGGGCCTGCCCTTCCGCGATGCGCACGAGACGGTGGCCCACGCCGTGAAGGCGGCCACCACCCATGCGTGTGACCTGTCGGAGCTGCCCCTGACCGTGCTGCAGGGCTTCCACCCCGCCATCGAGAAGGATGTGTACGAGTGCCTGAGCCTGCGCGGCTCGCTCAACGCCCGCAACACGCTGGGCGGCACGGCCCCGGCGCAGGTGCGTGCCCAGCTGGCGCGCCACCGCGCCCGCCTGGAAAAATGAGTCAACCCCCTGAGGCGCTGCGCGCCATCCCCCTTCTCTCGAATTGCTGTGCAATTCGGGAAGGGAGACGCAGCCAGCGCGGCGGGGCGGCCCTTGCGCGGCTGCCGCTGGCCTGAACCGTGCTTGTTGTACGGTCGCGCCCCGCAGCCACACCATTCAAATCAACGAGTTCCACCATGACAATGACTTCCCGCCGTAATCTGCTGTCCCGCCTTGTGCGCACTGGTGCCTTTGTGGGGGCCGCGTTGGCCGTGGGCCTGGCGTCCGCCCAGCAGGCCAAGCCCGTCCGCCTGCTTGTGGGTTTTCCGCCCGGCGGCGGTACGGACGCCATTGCGCGCACGCTGTCCGAGAAGCTCAAGGATGAGCTGGGCCAGCCCGTGGTGGTGGAAAACCGCCCCGGCGCGGGCGGCCAGATTGCCGCGCAGGCACTCAAGGCCTCGGCGCCCGACGGCACCACGCTGTTCCTCACGCACGACCACACCATCTCCATCCTGCCCCAGGTGGTGAAGAACCCCGGCTACGAACCCGCGCGCGACTTTGTGGCGGTGGGCGGTTTTGCCACGTTTGTGAATGCGTTTGCCGTGTCGGGCGGTACGCCGGCCAAGTCGTTCACCGAGTACGTGCAGTGGGTCAAGACGGCCGGTGGCAGCAAGGGCGCGGTGGGCATTCCTGCGCCAGCTTCCACTCCAGAGTTTCTGGTCAAGCTGGTGGGGCAAAAGTACCAGCTGGACCTGGTCTCGGCACCGTACCGGGGCAGCGCCCCCATGATGGCTGACATGCTGGGCAACCAGATCAGCGCGGGCGTGGCCTCGGTGCAGGACTTCATGGAAAACCACAAGGCCGGCAAGGTGCGCGTGGTGGGCGTGCTGGGCACCAAGCGCCAGGCCTCCATGCCCGACGTGCCCACGTTCGACGAGATGGGCCTCAAGGGCTTTGAAGACCTGCCGTACTACGGCATCTACGCACCCACCGGCACGCCGCAAAAGTTCATCACCGACTTCTCGAACGCGCTGGCCAAGGTGGTGGCCCAGCCCGATGTGCGCGAGCACCTCACCGCCATGGGCCTCACAGTCGGCTACATGTCGCCCCAGCAGCTGGCCACGCGCGAGAAGGCCTACACCGAGGCCTGGACGCGCATCATCAAGACCAGCGGGTTTGTAGCGCAGTAAGGGCCGTCGAGCGGGCGGCGGGTCATACACCTGACCCCCGCCCGGATTCGCAGCGCGGGCGGTGCGTCCCCTGAGGGGCCTACGTGAGGCCCTTGCACTGACCGACCTGGATGCCATCCCTGCGGCCAGCGTCTGCGCATTCGGTGCTGGCCGGTCTGCACAGACCATGGCACCATCCGGCACCCATCCCGGACCTCATTCATGCCCACCAGCCGCCTCCCTTCGAACTGGATCCATCACCGGTACCTGCCCCTCGCGGTGGGCGTGTGTAGCAGCACACTGGCCGCCTTGCTGGCCTGGGTGGTCATCGACATCTCTCACACCAAGGCGCGGGCCGAGATTGCTGCGCAGGCGCAAAGCCACCTGCTGCAGATCCGCGACCGCCTGGACAGGCAATTGCAAAGCACGCTGTCGGTGCCCGAAACGGTATCCGCCTTCATTGCCGCACAAGGCAGCATGTCGCCCGACATCTTTGCCACCGTGGTGGGCCGCCTGCTGGAGCACCAGCGCAATATCCGCAACCTGGCTCTGGCGCCCGACAACGTCATCAGCGATGTGTACCCGCGCGTGGGCAATGAGCGAGCGATTGGCCTGCGGTACCTGGACAACCCGCAGCAGCGTGGTGCGGTGGAGCGGGCCATCCAGACCCGCCGCACCGTCGTTGCAGGTCCCATTCCGCTGGTGCAAGGGGGGCTCGGCATCATCAGCCGCACGCCGGTTTTCCTGGCACATCCGCCGGGGCGCGCACCGGTGGGCGGGCCCCGTTACTGGGGCATCGTGTCGCTCACCGTCAATGCCGACACCCTGTTCGCCGACGTGGGCCTGAACTCGGACCAGATGGGTTTTCAGGTGGCGGCACGTGGACTGGACGCCATGGGCGCGCAGGGCGCGGTGTTCATCGGCCGCCCTCAGTTGTTCGACGAGGAGCCGGCCACGCTCGATGTGCCCTTGCCGGGTGGCGGCAGCTGGATCCTGGGCGCGGTCCCCACGGGCGGGTGGGGGGCTGCAGGCCGTGCACCCGCGCTGGTGGTGATGCTGGCCTACGCGTTCGCGCTGGTGCTGGGGCTGTTGAGCGCTCGGCTGGTGCGCGCCCACCAGCAGGTGCTGGCGCTGGCCAGCCATGACCGCCTGACGGGGCTGCCCAACCGGCGCCTGTTTGAAGACCGCTTGTCGCAGGCGGTGCTGACGGCCTACCGTGACCACCGTGCGGGCGCGTTGTTACTGGTGGACCTGGATGGTTTCAAGGCGGTCAATGACAGTCTGGGGCACGGCAGTGGCGATCAGGTGCTGGTGCGTGTGGCGCAGCGTCTGGCCGGGCTGGCCCGTGCCAATGACACCGCCGCCCGCCTGGGCGGCGACGAATTTGCCCTGGTGCTGAACGCTGTGGCGTCCCCGGAGGCCGCCATGGAACTGGCCCACAAGGTGCTGGCAGCGCTGGTGGCGCCCATCGGACTTGACAGTGGCCAACACGTGCTGACCGGCGCAAGCGTTGGGGTCGCCTTGTTCCAGGGCCCTGCTGTGGAATCCATGCCCGCGCTCATGGACCGGGCGGACCGGGCGCTGTACACCAGCAAGCGCAGCGGCAAAGGGCTGGCCACATTGGCCGAAGCCCCCGGCGCTGCAGAGTTGCCGCAGGAGACCCCGCCCTTGGCCTGAGAAGCATGTTTTGCATGGAAATCAAGCAAAAATAGCTGCAGGCGCTAGTACATAAAGCGCTTGCAGCTATATTTTTAGGAGCGTTTGCTGCCACGGGGCCTG